>FMJZ01006127.1_pt1 | contig 171132 bp, 160 predicted proteins | sample 1987881 | NCBI WGS metagenome assembly FMJZ01 (sample SAMEA4378227, study PRJEB15110) | soil metagenome | biome: soil; feature: Field; material: Soil | place: India | collected 2015-03-11 | depth 0 m
CGGCGGGTGCCAACCGGAAAGAGTTTCTCAGCGATTCTCTGGTAGCGGCTCAGAAAGTGCATGGCTCCATTTCAATGCCATTTGCGGCTTTGGAGACGATGCTTGTTCTCTGTCTTCTTCTGCTCGAGTTGTCGATTAGAGCATATTGCTGCCATAGTTACACCCTTTTCGCGCTGGCTGACATGCCTTATCCGTCTGATGTTTATTATAGCACGCGGCTTGTGCCGGTTGGACTGGAAAGGGACAAACTGGGTCAGGCAGTGTTTTGAAGGAGGGAAAGGTAGTCGGCAACCACTTTTTCTGTGGCACCGAGGGAGACCGTCCTGCCTCTATCGAGGAGAAGACAGCGCTGGCAGAGCTGTTTGACCATATTCAGGTTGTGGGAGACGAAGACTATGGTTCTGCCCTTTTGGCGGAACTCATCTATCTTGGCGATGCATTTTTTTTGGTAAGCTTCATCGCCTACCGCCAGCACCTCGTCCACCAGCATGGTATCCGGGCTAGCATGGATGGCGGTGGAGAAGGCAAGGCGAAGGTACATGCCGGACGAGTAGTTCTTGAGCTTCATGTCCTGGAATTTTTGGAGTTCGGCGAAGTCAAAGATGTGGTCATACACCCTATCCACCTGCTTTTTGCTCATACCGAGGATAGAGGCGTAGATGTAGACGTTTTCCCTGGCGGTAAGCTCGGGCTGAAAGCCGACGCCGAGCTCAAGGAAGGAGGCGACTTTGCCGTTGATGGTGACCGTGCCCTTATTCGGGTAGAGGACCTGAGCCAGTATTTTGAGCAGAGTGGTCTTGCCAGAGCCGTTTCTGCCAATGATGCCAAAGGTCTCACCTTTGTTTACTTCGAAGCTCACATCTTTTAGCGCCCAAAACTCCTGGTATTCGAGCTGCCTTTTGATGACGCCAATGAGGTTCTGGAAGAGGGTGGTCCTCTTCTCTTTGGGGATGCGGAATTTTTTTGAGAGGTTTTCTGCGATTATGGCGCTCATCATACCTCCTCGGCGAAGCGGCGCTGGAGCCGTTCGAAGACAAAATTACCGATGAGCCAGGCGATTATGGCGGCGATGATAACGCCGGCTATACTGGCGATGGATGGCAGTGTGCCGGAGATCATGAGGTTGCGGTAGACGATGATGAACTGTGTCACGGGGTTGAGGAGGTAGTAGGGCATGAGGTAGCCGGGGACTATGGACAAAGGGTAGATGATGGGTGAGCAGAAGAAGAGGATGTTCACCAACACCTCCCATATCTGGTTCATATCGCGAAAGTAGACGAACAGGGCAGCAAGGAAGAGCCCGATGCCGTAGATGAAGAGGAGGTACGGTATGTGGACGAGGGGGAAGAGGAGTACGGTGAGGGGAAGGTGCCTGAGCAGAATGAAAAGGATGGGGAGGAGGACGAGGAACTCCAGGAGCGAGCTGATGAGGTTTGCCAGGACGGTGCTGAGGACGAGTATCTGGCGGGGGATGTAGACCTTGGTCACCAGACTGGGCTTGCTCACTATGGACTGGAGGGCAGCGGAGGTGCCCGTAGCAAAGAAGCGCCATGCCATGATGCCCACGAGGAGGTTGACGGCGAAGTTCGCCTCCTGACGGAAGAGGTTCCTGAAGACGAACCAGAGGACGAGTGAGAGAAGAAGGGGGCTTAATAGCGACCAGAAGAAGCCGAGGGTGGTATTCTGGTAGCGGTTCTTGAATTCGGCGAGGGTGAGGTTTTTGATGAGTTCGCGGTACTGCCACATTTTTCGCGCCTTATTGTAACACACCTCTGAGATACCCGCAGGCGATGCCGAGGAGTTTGCTGATTTCGTAGGCAATGGAGTATGGCAGCCAGTACCACCAGCGCTTTTGATTGAGAACAAATCCCACCTCTTGGAATATGTAGCCCAGGCGGTGGGCGACCCAGTTCCGGGAGCGGGGGAGACCGCCGGAGCCCTGCGCCAGAGCGATGCCGAAGAGAAGGTACCGCTTGAAGACGTCACTAGGGCTGAGGTTGTGAGCGTGGTGGACAGCTGCCTCCGGCTCGTAAACAATCGTCCAGCCGGCACGCAGGAGGCGGGCGGCAAGCTCTTTGTCTTCAGCGACTGTGACCTTTTCTGAGAAGCGGGACTTTTGCCAGATGTCTTTTCTCAGTGCCGAATTGACGTCCGAAATGAACATATTGTCGCGGTAGTAATCGCGGTCATGAGCGGTGACACGGATTTTGAAGTCAGGGAAGTTGTACATATGGAAGAACTTCTCCGGTGGTCTGGTGTGTTCCCAGGGAATCTGCCTGCCGCAGACCATGGCTACCAAAGGGTCGGCGAAGTTGTCCACCAGCTTCTGAAGCCATGCGTCGTTCAGAGGCAGGGCGTCCTGAGTGATGTAGACCAGTATCTCGCCGCGGGCAAGTTCCGCGCCGAGGTTCCTGGTCCTGCCGTGGTGGAACTCTTCGGGGGGTATCTGCACCAGTCTGACAGGATATCGGCGGGCAATTCCCACGCTGTCATCGGTGGAACCGGAGTCTATGACGATGACCTCATATTCGCCGCTTAAGTCCTGGGAGAAGAGGCGCTGGAGTAGCTTTTCCCAGCCTTTACCGGCGTTCTTGGCGAGGACGATGATGCTGGCTTTCATCTGTGCTATTTTAGCGGCTGAAGTAGCTCGAGGAAAAGAGTGCGGTATTTTTCGCTGACCGATTCCCAGTTGTAATCCTCACTGAGACGGCAGGACTGTGCAGCGGCGAGCTGGTATATATCATAGCTGCCATTTTCCAGGGTAGCGATGCGCTCGGTAAGTTCATCCTCGCTGCCGAAGTAGATGCCCCCGTCCTGGAGCACCTCGCGGTTGAAGGGTACATCGTATGCCAGTACAGGTCTACCAAAGACCATCTGCTCCAGGAGCGAGGGGTTGGTGCCGCCGAGTGCGTAAGCGTGGATATAGGCGAAGCAGTTTTTGCGCAGTATGCCCAGCGCCTGTTTATCGTATATGGGGTCGAGGAACAGTATTCTGTCATCGTCCCCTTTCAGTTCGAACAGGTAGCGGTTATAGCTGTCTTTTGGATTGAAGTTGCCGATGATGACCAGCTTGTGACCGGAAGTCGATTTTTTGAAGCCGGCTATTTCAAGGTGGATGTTGTTCTCGGCGACGATCCTGCCCACGGTGAGGTAGTAGTTTTGCGGCGATAAGCCGAAGGTGGCGAGCACTTTTTCTTTGTTGCTGGCGGCAATCTCATTGAGAAGCTTTCTGGCGCCGTAAGGGATATAGACAACATTGCCGACGCGGTAAGCCCTTTCCAGGTAGTCCTTGATGGCTTTGGAATCCGCGATTACTTTGTGGGCTATTCTGACTGCCAGCCATTCGGAAAATCTTAAATACCACGAGGTGAGGTGGGAGGGGAATTTCCAGAGAGGTGAGAAGTAGGGACGCCTGAGAATGGGGCGCCTCCACTCTATGCCGTCGGTATTGATGACGATTTTTTTACCGCGAAGGCGTGAGATTAGGGCTGCCATGGCGCCATCGGGGGCGACGTAATATACAAGGTGGACTTCGGGGTGTTTGCACAGGAGGTAGATGGTTGCTAGGACATCGTTGATGGTGGGGATGGTGAGGGTTTTACCCTGGATGGCAGGGATGTGGAGCCTGATGATGCCGTGGTAATCGTCCTTATAGAACCTGGTGGACTCACAGGTGACGATAACTTTAAAGCCCTGCTGGAGAAGCCTGGGTGCTATTTCCTCAACGAAGGTCTCGGCGCCGCCGTAGCCGCCGGGGATGCCCCGCGAGCCGACGAAGGCTATTTCGAAGCGCTTACTGTTGTGGCTTGAGTCCCGTGCTTTTGTGGACATCTGGTCAGATAAAGCAGTTTTCTGACACTGCGGTGCCTGCCTTGAACCTTTGCGGGGCGAAGAAGGCGAGGTCCGGGTCTTCTTTGCCTGCTATCAAATCGGCTACCATCCTGCCCGCGGCTGGTGAATGCATGAAGCCGTGTCCGCTGAAGCCACAGACGAGGTACAGGTTTTCCAGCCCGGGCACCCTGCCGATGATAGCGTTGCTATCTGGTGTATCATCATGGAGCCCAGCCTGGGCTGAGGTGATGCTGAGCCCGTTGAGCAGCGGCAGGCGCTTTTGGGCTACTATGCCGATTGCGGGCAAAAAGCCCCAGTCTATGGTAGTGTCCAACCCCTCGGGTTCGTCCGGGTTGCGCATGCCGAAGATGAGGCAGCGCCCTTCCCTGCGGAACCAGAAGCCGGTGCGGAACTCGACTACGAGCGGAGAGTCTTTCGGCACCTGGTCGCAGGGGGCGGTGATGAACAGGTGGCGACGGTGGGGGCGAAGGGGTATATCCAGACCGAATATTTTGCCCAAGATGCCGCTGTAAGCACCGGCGGCGATGACCAGGATGGGGCAGTGGAAGCCCCCCTGTGTGGTGCGGATTTCCCAGAGCTGTCCTTTTCTTTCAATAGCGAGGACTTCTGTCTCCCTGCGGAACCTCACACCCATCTCTCTTGAGGCGCGGGCAAAGCCCTGCACCACGGAGTAAGGGTCGGCATAGCCGTCTGAAGGGCAGTAGCTTGCCGCCAGCACACCATCGGTGCTGAGGGCAGGGACAAGCCCCTTCACTTCCTGTGGGGTAAGCAGGCTAACATCCACTCCGAGCTTTCGCTGTAGTGCCACGTTCTGCTTGAAGACTTCGACCTCCTCCTCGGTGATCGCCAGCATTAAATAGCCGTTCTGGCGGAAATCGGCAGGGTAGCCTGTTATCTCCTCAAAATTTTCGAAGAAGCGGACGCTCTCCATGGAGAGCCTTATATTGGCTTCAGTGGAGAACTGCTGTCTGATGCCGCCGGCACATTTACCGGTGGAGCCGGAGCCGATGTCGTCCTTCTCCAGCACGATGATGTCCCAGGAGCCGAGCTTTGCCAGGTGAAAGGCGATGCTGCAGCCGATGACGCCGGCGCCTATGATAGCTATATCAGCCATACCCTTGCCGGTTTCGGTCATGAAATGTAGCCCTTGCTCTTAAGATAATCGGTGAGGGCTTCCTGCCAGGGCCTCATGTCATCGGCACCGAGGAGACGCAGGTGGTAGTTGTCCAGCACCGAGTACCGGGGTCTCCTGGCTTTCTGGGGGTACTGGTCTGAGGTGATGGGGATGACGGGTGTGGATAGCCCTACCTGTCTGAGTATTTCTCTGGCAAAATCGTACCAGGAGCAGGTGCCTTTATTGGTAATGTGAAAGGTACCGTAGTACTCGGTGGTGATAAGCCAGGCTATCTTGCGGGCAAGGTCTTTGGTGTAGGTGGGGGAGAAGACCTGATCTTTGACCACGGTGAGCTGGGGGCGTTCCTTTGCCAGGTGTATCACGGTCTCGATGAAGTTGCTGCCTTTGACGCTGGAGCCAGCGGTGCCAAAAAGGGCAGAGACGCGGACGATGAAGTGCTTGCGGCAGAGGTGGCGGACAAGCTCTTCGCCGGCGAGCTTGGACCTGCCGTAGACGTTGAGTGGGACGGGGGTATCGAACTCGGTGTAGGGAGTGGTGTGGACTTCAGGCTCGCCACCGAAGACGTAGTCGGTGCTGATATGGACGAGTTTAGCGCCCAGCCCCTCTGCGACCACAGCGACATTACGGGTGCCGAGGGCATTTACCAGATAGGCTTTATCTGGCTGGGTCTCACAGTCGTCGACACGGTGAAAGGCAGCGGTGTTGATGATGACTTCGGGGGCGCACCTGTGCAAGGCTTGCTTCACTGAATCGAGGCTGGTTATTTCGATGTCGGTGTGGGTTAGCGGGAACAGGCTTACTGTGTGGAGCTCTTTATGAAGGTCGGAACCCAATTGGCCTGTGGCGCCGATAACTGCCACTTTCATCTTTTCAGATACACCTGCTCATAGTACTTTGCGTAGTCGCCACTCTTAATACGCTGCCACCACGCAGTGTTGTTGAGGTACCAGCTAACTGTGAAGGCGAGGGCGTCATCGAAGGAGTAGATTGGCTTCCAGCCTAACTCAGACCTTATTTTGCTGTTATCTAACGAGTAACGACGGTCATGGCCAGGGCGGTCGGTGACGAATTGGATGAGGCTCTCGGGCTTGCCCAATAATTTTAGCAGTGTGTGCACCAGAGTCAGATTGGTCATCTCGTTGCCAGCGCCGATATTGTAGACTTCGCCTTCTTTACCCTTTTCCAACACGGCCTCCAAGGCTCGGCAGTGGTCGAGGACGAAGACCCAGTCCCTGACGTTCAAACCGTCGCCATATACGGGAATCGGCTTATCCTCAATGGCGTTGGTGATGACAAGAGGGATGAATTTTTCCGGGAACTGGTAGGGACCGAAGTTGTTGGAGCAACGCGTGATGATGACAGATGTCCCGTAGGTCTTATGGTAGGCAAGGCAGAGGAGATCGGCCGCAGCCTTGCTAGCAGCGTAGGGATTGCTGGGATGGAGCTGAGAACGTTCAGTGAAACTGCCATTTTCTATAGAGCCATATACTTCATCTGTGGAGACCTGGATAAACCTTTTTATACCATATTTTCTAGCACCTTCCAGGAGCACCTGCGTGCCACGAATGTTGGTCTCGAGGAACGGTGAGGCATCGAGGATGCTGCGGTCGACATGGGACTCGGCAGCAAAGTTTATTATGGCATCGAATTTTTCCTGAAGCAGCCTGTCAACCAACTCTCTATCGGCGACGTCACCTTTTATGAAGCGGTACCGAGGGCTCTGTTCCACCTCTTTCAGGTTTTCCAGATTGCCAGCATAGGTGAGCTTATCGAGGTTGGTTATATCCCAGTCCGGATGCTGCTGGATCATATGGCGGATGAAATTGCTGCCGATAAAGCCAGCGCCGCCGGTGATAAGTAACTTCATGCCATGTAACTCCTATTTATGTGGTGGGTAGAACCAGTCCCAGGGTTTGCCCACACGGGGATCATTCTTATTGCCGTTTATCTCTGAGGGGACGATGAGGGCATCGTTCCAGGGTCGGCGCTCTTCGTCCGGGTTTTTATAATCGTAAAGCCGAGTGACAAAGTAGACCGTGAGCGAGGGCTGGCTGCTTACCGTTTTGGTGCCATGGAGATAGTGACCGGGTATTCTCACCAATATGGGTTTTGTGGCGCTGGCGATGACCTCGGCAAGCCTTCGGCTTTTCTCATCATAGGCACAGATCTTCATAGCGCCTTCAATGACCAGAAAGTAGTCCACTTGGCCGCGCAAATGTCGGTGCCATGCCCTGACCATGCCGGGGTAGCTGTAGCTTAAATTCACCTGGACAATCCATTCGTCGATGAAGTCCTGCCAGTCTTGCCTCAAGGCTTCGGCGAAGAAGCCGCGCTCGTCGGGCAGGATGTTGAGGTCATAGGTCCTGACGCCTTCCAGAGGGTATTCTTTCAGCATGTCGCTTTCCCCCTCCCTATCTAGAGGACAATTTCGGTGTCGTCGCCGATGAACAGCTTGACTGCTTTGAAGCCGTGCTCCTGTTTGACAACTCTGGCGCCTCTGCCAATGACGCTGTCAGCCAGTCGTTCAATGTGGCATACCGAGCATCCTTCCAGAATGACAGAGTGCTCGATGCTGGAATTCTCGATGGTGGTGCCGGTGCCAATGCTAGTAAAGGGACCTATATAGGAGTCTTTGATGAGGCACGAATGGGCGATTGCTACTGGTCCCCTGATGGTGCTGTTTTCGATTCTGGTGCCTTCAGCCACCTCCACCCTGCCGATGACCTGGCTGCGTTCGTCTACATGGCCTTTTATATTGCGCTGAAGGAGGTCATCCAGGACGACGCGGTTGGCTTCAAGGAGGTCATCTTTTTTGCCGGTATCCAGCCACCAGCCCTGGAGGATGTGGGTACGGACGGTCTTGCCGTTATCGAGCAGTTTCTGGATGGCATCGGTTATTTCCAGCTCGCCGCGCCAGGAGGGGGAGACCTGCTCTATTGCCTGGTGTATTTCCGGGGAGAAGAGGTAGATGCCGACCAGCGCCAGGTTGCTTTTGGGCTCTCTGGGTTTTTCCACGAGACGGATAACCCTGTCTGAGCCATCAAGCTCAGCGACACCGAAGAGGCGGGGGTCAGCTACTTCTTTGAGCAATACTAGGGCGCTGGGGCGGTGCCGTTCAAACTCGGCGACGAAGTTTGTAATGCCCCCCTGGATGAGGTTGTCGCCGAGGAACATGAGGAATGGAGAGTCACCAAGGAAGTCACGGGCTGTCTTTACAGCGTGGGCAAGGCCAAGGGGTTGTGGCTGAGTAATGAAGGTTAGGTTAGTGCCCCATATAGCACCATCGCCGAGGGCTTCTTTGATTTTGTCACCAGTTTCCGGGGAGATGATGATGCCGATGTCTTTTATGCCGGTCTCTGCGACTTGCTCCATAACGTAGTGGATGATGGGTTTATTAGCCACCGGAAGGAGCTGCTTGGCTATGGTATTGGTGAGGGGCTTCAACCTTGTCCCCCTGCCACCGGACAGGATGAGCGCTTTCATCGGGTATATATTATATCTTTGGGTTCGCTGGTGCAAGGAGTGGCTCAGGCTTTCTCGATGGCGACGCAGGGGATACACCTGGATGGTATAATTGCGCTTGACCCGACTGGAAAGGATAATGTGGGTGGTCGAACAGCTGTTGAATGCACAGTTGGCAGGGGAGGTGGTGGTGTTCGTACTTTCTATGTTACCGGTAGTGGAGCTCAGGGGTGCGCTACCGGTAGCGATTAACCTGCTGAGTATGCCGTGGTATAAGGCGCTGGCTCTGGCGGTGGCGGGTAACCTGTTTCCGGTGCCTTTTCTGCTGCTGTTTCTGGAGTCGATAGCCGGATGGGTCAGTAAGGTAAGTGCCGGGAAGAGGCTGGTGGGATGGGTATTTGAGCGTACTCGAAGGCGGGGGACGGTTATTGAGAGGTACGAAAGAATAGGGCTGGCGCTTTTTGTGGCTATACCTTTGCCCATGACCGGTGCCTGGACGGGGTCGATAGCCGCTTTCCTGCTGGGGGTAAAATTCAGCCGCGCTCTGCTTTCTATTTCGGTGGGGGTGGTTATCGCCGGTGTCATCGTTACCTGCCTCTGTCTCTTGGGGTGGGTGGGGGCGGTGATTGCTGGGTTGGGGTTATGCAGCCTAGCTATCGCGGGGCTGTGGAGGGCATAAAATCTCTCAGGGTTTGCTCAAGGGGCGTGGTCTTTCTATAATATGGCGCGATGAAGTGTCTTGTCCTCGCCAGCGGTTTTGGCACGCGGCTTTATCCATTCACGATTTACAGGGCTAAGGCGCTGCTCGAGTATAACGGTAAGCCATTGCTGACGCATATCGTGGAGAAAGTGCCGGCAGACATAGAGGTATTCGTCTGCTGCAACAGGAGGTTTGAAGCCGATTTTCGTGAATGGCAGAACCGCACGAGGAGGCAAGTTGAGCTCTGTGTTGAGGACGTATGGAGCGAGGAGCAGAAGAAAGGGGCTATAGGCTCGCTGAATTTTTGGGTGGAGGAGAAAAGGTTTGCCGATGACCTGCTGGTTATCGCCGGGGACAACTACTTTGAGTTCGACTTGGAGGAGTTCATCGCTGCCTACAACGGCAGGAGCGTGCTGGTGGCGGTGCACGATATCAATGATCGCGAAAAAGCAAGGCAGTTCGGGGTGGTGAGGCTTGATGGCACGCGGATTGTAGAATTTGAGGAGAAGCCCGCCGAACCGAAGTCCAGTCTGGTTGCCACGGCAATCTATGTTCTGCCATCCCGCGTCTTTCCGGTGCTGTCACATTATCACAGGCTAGGCAAGAGAGACAACCTGGGTGGCTTCATTGCCTATCTGGTAAACACGGAGGAGGTCTATGCTTACACCTTCTCAGAGGCATGGCTGGACATCGGGAGCAGTTTCAGTCAGAGAACCTCTGGGTGACCAACATCCAGCCGATCTTAAAGCCGTCCTTAAGTGAGTTCAGTTTGGGTTTTGTGGGGCGGGGGCGATAGTGGATGGGGACTTCAGCTATGCGGTAGCCCCTCTTGGTGAGCTGGGCGAACAGCTCGGCTTCGAAATCGAAGCCATGCGCGCTTAGTCGGAGGTTTTTGATGGCTTCACCACGGAAGCCCCAGAAGCCAGTGCAGAGGTCGCTGATCTTCCTGAAATAGAGGATGCTTGCCATCCAGCTCAGGAGGTGGTTGCCCGCGAGGTTGAAGCGGCTCATTGCCCCTGGCTCCACCCTGCCTGTGAGCCTGGAGCCGATGACCACGTGGTAGCCCTGCTCCAGGAGGTTCAGCATCTGTGGGATATAGGTGGCTGGATACGTATAGTCGGAGTCAAGCATAAAGACGAAGTCCGCTTTAGTCTGCTCTAAGGCTGTTCTAATCGCCCTGCCCTTGCCCCTCCGGGGTTCCACGATGACTTCAGCGCCGTTTTCCCTGGCGGCCTGTCCGGTCCTGTCGGTGCTGCCGTTATCGACCACCAGGACGGTGATGCGGTAATCTTTTTGTTCGAGCGTTTGTCGCGGGATTTCGGCGATGACCTTACCTATGGTGGCTTCTTCGTTAAGAGCGGGTAAGATTATGCAGATATCCTTTTGTGACATGGTCTATACCACCGGTAGAGTGAAAAATAATGCAGGGTAAGTTGCTGGCGAACTGTACACCAGATTTTTCACCCGTGGCGATTTGAATTATAGTCTTTCGGGCGGGCTGACACAAGGCGAGGACGGTGGAAAAACTTGAATGTAGGGTTAAGCAAGGATTAAAATGTGCATGCCCTATTAGCTTTAAGGGCTTATAGCCCAGCTGAATGTGTGCTCTGGTGAGCGTACTCGGGGCTGCTGTTGGGGCTGGCAAAAGGAAATAATTTCATGCGTTTCAACTGTGGTAAGACAAATGCTAGTTATCAGTCGGGGGTAAAGTCGGTAGCGCTTAAGATAGCCAGTTTACGGGATATTTTCCCGGGGTGGTGGCTGGTACTTACCGGTGGTTTTATGGCGTTATGGGGCTATGGCTACCATGCATACGGTTTCTCAGCTTTATTCAAGCCGATATCTCAAGAGCTGGGGCTGAGCCGTGCTGCAACAACTATACCAGCCAGTATTGGCAGGATAGAAGGAGGAGCTATCGCCATAATTGCTGGCTGGCTCACCGACAGGTTTGGTCCCAGATGGTTGATTTTTTTCGGAGTGTTGCTTATAGGCTTGTGTTTTTGTCTCATGAGCGTGGTGAACTCTTTCTGGTCTTTCATTGTGGTGTGGGGGATATTGCTGGCGATCGGTATGGACCTTGCCCTGGCGATACCCTTGCAGGCGACAGTGGCACGGTGGTTTATCAAGAGGCGCGGGGTAGCCAATGGTATTCTTTTGATCTTCTCCGGGCTGTCAGGTGTGGTGGTGTTGCCTCTGGTTGCGTGGCTGATAACAGTGGTGGGCTGGCGGACGACCTGTTTGATCGGCGGTGCGGTTATGCTTGTCGTTGGTGTTCCTCTGGTGTGGTTTTTTGTCAAGCAACACCCGCCGGAGCGTTATGGCATGCTGCCCGACGGTGCCAGCGTTGGTGAAGTGGGTGGTGAGGATATGGTAGAGAAGGGGCGGAGGTACGCGGCTGAGATGAGCGAGTTTGATTTTACCCTGACGCAGATACTGAAGTCGCCGGCTTACTGGCTTCTTCTGGTGTCCGGGATGTGCCACTTCCTGGCGGTGCCGGTGATAAGCATACATGGCATCCCCTTCTTGACGGATAGCGGCTTTGACCCGGTAAAGGCGGCGCGGATGCTCTCCCTGATGGTGCTGGTGAGTATACCTGCCAGATTTTTTGGTGGCTTTATGGTCGACCGTATCAAGAAGGAGCGCCTGCGTTTCTTGATATTTGCCGCTTACTCTCTCCAAGCCGTGGCGTTTGGCTCTTTTCTGTTGCACCAGACTGAGGCAATGATATATGTCTGGTTTTTACTGTACGGCGTCGGTTTCGGCATCGGCTTCGGCATAATGATGCCGGTGAGGGTAAGGTTCTTTGGCAGAATGGCTATTGGGCGGATAATGGGCATCGGGCAGGTGATCATGTTGCCCGCGGGTATAATTGCCCCTATATGGGCTGGCTGGGTGTTTGATACCACTGGTAGTTATATGGTTGCCTTCAAAGCAGTCTCTGTGCTGCTCGTTGTGGGCAGTTTGCTTGCCCTGCTGATCACACCGCCGAAGGTGCCACAGGAAGTGGTGGTGAGCGCGTGACTTTGTGCAGTAAAGGCGGTGCCCAGCCCGGAGAGCCAGACTGGGCACCGACGTCTTTTGCAAGCGTGTAGCAGCTCTATTCAAGCATCTGGGCGACTAGCTCGCGGTGGAAGGTGCTGCTACCGAAGGCGGTATCGTTCGTCCTCACCCGCTTGAAGTAGAGGTGCGCATCGTGTTCCCAGGAGAAGCCGATGCCGCCGTGGATCTGGATGCCCTCGTCGCATACCTTCTTGCAGACATCGCCACAGTATGCCTTAGCCATAGAAACGGCTAGCGGGGCTTCCGGTGAATCTTCACTCAGTGCCAGACAGGCCCATTCCATGAGGGAGCGGGCATATTCCAGCCCACTGAGCATGTCGGCGCACTTGTGCTTGATTGCCTGGAAGCTGCCGATGACCACGCCGTAAGCGACACGCTCTTTAGCGTAGGCAACGGTCATATCGAGCACTTTTTCCCCGCAGCCTACCATCTCAGCACACAAAGCCGCAGTTGCATACAGTGACATCCTTTTGAGCGGTTCCCAGCCCTTGTGGAGTTCACCAACGATGTTTTCAGCTGGGACGGGAACGTTGGTGAAGACTACATCCGATTGTTTCCTGAGCATGTCGATGTTGTTCAGCGGGCTGACGTATATACCCCATTCCTTAGCGTCCACGATGAAGAGAGTGATGCCGTCCTCCGGGTTATGGCTGGACCTTGTACGGGCAGCCACAAGGAAGTAGTCTGCCGCTTTGGCGTCCCAGACGAACATCTTGGTGCCGTTCAGGATGTACTCATTGCCGCGTTGCTCTGCTCTCATTTTGATGCCGCCGGGCCAGAAGTCGCCGTCTTCTTCCAGCACGGCAAGGGCAAAGGTAGCCTTTCCTTCAGCTATCTTTGGCAAATATTCTTTCTTCTGCTGTTCCGAGCCAGCAAAGAGGATGGGTAAGCCGCACAGTATGACCGTGGAGACGAAGGGACTGGGCAGCAGGGAGCGCCCCATCTCCTCGCAGAGGATGGTCAGGTCTCTAAAGGTCATGGCTTGACCGCCGAACTGTTCAGGAAAGATAAGCCCGAGCCATCCCAGTTCTGCCATCTTTTTCCAGAGTTCTGGTGAGTAACCGACCTCGTCCTCAATCATTGCCCGTACATGGCTTCTGGTACATTCTTTCTCCATGAAGTCGCGGGCCATGGTCTTCAACATTTCTTGCTCTTCAGTGAGTGCCCATTCCATTTGTCGTTCTCCTTTCATCCAGTCCTTTTTGTTCGCCTACCTCGGTAGCCCGAGTATTCTCTCGGCGATGATGTTGCGGTTGATTTCAGACGTGCCCATCTCAATGGTGGCGCCTCTGGCTCTGAGCATCTGGTACACCCAGTCGCCATTGTTCAGAGCACGTTTCGAGTCCCTGTTTAGCTGAGAGTAGGCGCCGATAATCTCCATAATGATGTCTCCGTTCCGCACCCTCATTTCAGCCTGGAAGTTCTTCACTATTGAGGCTTCATTGGTTGGTCTCCAACCCTTACGCATCCGGGCTACCATTCGCTGTCCGCTACACCTCATAGCCTCAGCTTCTATCGCTATCTGGGCGATTTTTTGTCTGAAGGCCGAATCCTCCCAGACTGGCTTGCCGAAACGACGGGTCTCTTTAGCCAGGTCGACGACAGCTCTTGTAATAGCAAGTCTGGTGCTAGCGCCTGCAATTGCTGCAGCACCGCCGCCCCAGAAGGCGCCGCCGCCGCTTCTCTCAGACATTAGGGCAGTGAGGACAACTGCCCAGCCTTGATTGACCTCTCCCACACGGTTTTTGTCGGGGACGCGCACATTATCGAAATATTCCTCGCCGAACTCTGCGTTGCCGGTCATCTGTCTTAGTGGTAGTTTGGTGAGTCCTGGGCTGTGGCAGTCGACGATAAAGCAGGTAAGGTTGCGATGGCGGGGAGCATTGGGGTCTGACTTGCAGGCTATGAGTCCGAAGTCAGCGAATTCCCACATGCTCGTCCAGATCTTCTGACCGTTTATCACCCACTCGTCGCCATCTTTTACTGCGGTGGTCTGAATGTTGGCAATGTCGGAACCAGCATTCGGTTCAGAGAAATACTCAGCCCAGCTCTCCTCTCCGCTCAGTATCTTGGGTATGAAGCGCTTCTTCTGCCATTCCTGGCCATGCGCTAGCAGTGCCGGGGCTGCTACAAGAAATCCAAGTGACTGTGGCCCCGGAGGTGTTCCATGCCGGGCGAGCTCCTCCCGGATAATGGCTATCTCCTCTAGCGGTCTTACTATACCACCATATTCTGGCGGATAGCCGAAGCCGGTGTATCCAGCTTCGTATAGTTTCTTCTGCCACCACTTACCCAGCTCGTGGGCTTCCCGGCTGAAGGGGTCAGGTGCCTTATACTCTGGAGTGCCCCACCCTTTAGGAAGATTTGCCCTGAGCCAGGCGCGCACCTCCTTGCGAAATGCTTCCAGCTTTGCTGTATCGGTAGCCATAGATTCCTCCTTGCTTATTGTTATGGTCTTGAAATATTGCTGACAAAGTCGTGGATATCTCTGGTCAGCAATAGCTCAAGGGCAGTGTAATGTTAGCCATTATGCATATTCTTTGTCAAACTGTTACTGAACTTGTGTGCAGAGTTTTTCCTTTGATACCCTGCAAGAAGCCTCTTACTGGCAAAGTATGCTCCATTTGCCTGTCATCTGGTATGCTGTTTCCTGCTGTGAGGAAAGCGGTTGAGGTTGAGATTGGTTTATAATAAAGCAAAATGGCAAAGGCGAACTGAGAACGATGGGGCATGACAAGAGAGACAGATAGCAGATTTGTGGTTATTTGTGCATTGTGCCAGAAGCCTACCCCGGCAGGTAGGACATTTTGTCAGCATTGCTGGTCGCTGCTACGTGGCAGGGTTGTCTCTGTCAGGGAGATGGAGGAGGAGGCAAGGCAGCGATCGTTACGAATGAGGCTACGGAGAAGAGCCAAGCTTCTGGCTGTTAGTCTGACTGCCTTTGTGTTCACAGTCTCAGTCACCTGTTTGGTCTTGTACTATTGTACCGACGTCTTGGTGAGGCCACCACCGTGGTTAAACTCCGGTTCTGCTTCTGGACAGTGGTCTATGTTCCGTCATGATTTAGGGCGCTCGGGTTGCTCCGAATTGGGGCCTGTGTTGCCCAAGGGGGTGGTAAAATGGGTATTCCGCTCCGGCGCTGCGATCCACTCTTCACCGGTGATCGTGGGAGATACTGTCTATTTCGGCTCCCGAGACCACAGACTCTATGCCATTGATATGGCAAAGGGAGCGAAACGCTGGCAGTACGAGACAGGCTCACGGGTCGAGGCCTCTCCGGCTGTGGTCAACGGGGTTATCTATGTTGGTTCAAACGACGGTAGACTGTATGCTATCAGGGCAGATACAGGGGAAAAGCTCTGGGAGTTTGCTGTAGGGTATCCTGTAAAGTCATCCCCTGCGGTGGCCAGCGAGGTTGTATATTTTGGTGCTGATGACTATTCTGTCTACGCTGTGTGTGCAAAGAGCGGAGCGAAGCTGTGGCAATTCTTGACGGATGGCTACGTAACATCATCGCCTGCAGTAGCTGGTGGTGTGGTCTACGTCGGCTCAAACGATGGTTTTTGTTATGCGTTGGATGCATTAAGAGGGAGACTGCGTCTCCGCTTCAAGGCTTATTCCCCTGTATCCTCTTCTCCTGCTGTCGACAAGGGAATCGTGTACTGTAGTGCCTTTGACGGTCGGGTGTTCTCTTTCGATGGCAGAGCACGGAACTGGCTCTGGGAGCACGAGATTAGACCTTACTGGCTGCAGGTCTATGCTTTCGGTCTCCCTGTACCTCAACCTTCGCCCCAGTCTGGTTTTCTCTGGGGAACGAGGATAGCAAGCCGGATGGAGTCCTCGCCCACAATTGCGGATGGAAAACTGTTTGTTGCTGTGTCAAACAGGCTGATTGCCATTGATCTGGCAACCCACCAGAAACTTTGGGAGTTTGCATCTAACGGTACCATAGTGGGCTGTGTTGCTGTGTGTGGTGGTAATATCTATTTGGGCTCCGCAAAAGGGATCCTGTATGCTCTGGACGCCGCGGGTGGCAGGGTAATCTGGCATCTACAATTTGATAGCCCCATCACCTCCTCGCCCAGCGTAAGCCAAGGGGTGATTTATGTCGGTTTGGAGGACGGGAGCCTGTATGCCGTTGAGTAATTTCTATCTGTGCACAATAGTAAAATTACAAGCAAGGTATTTGCAACCCCACCGGCTTTGCTTTGCTGAGGTCTCATAAAGAGGGTCTTACAGAGATTCTATTTGCCGAGCATGGATTTTTTAAGCTCCTGGTCTATCCAAGCATATCTGACACCGCCACCGTTGTAATATCCTATTGAAAGTTCGCCGTTGTAGTTTTTCACCCAGGGCCACCAGAACACATACCAGTATGGTGCCGGGAGGGCGATGACATAAGCTTGCTCCAGAAGATAGGGCAGCATCTGTCGGTGTATTTCAGCTGCTTTAGTCTCGTCCGGATAAGCTGCCAGCATCTCATCGCGCGCTTTGTTAAGCACTGGGTCATTCACATAGCTGCCGTTGAACATTCCGGGCCCGGTATAGTTTATTGCCTTCATCCAAGTGCCGGCGCCGGCATATCCGGCGAACATCATATCGTCATAAGCCCTTCTGATTGAAAGGCTAGTGTAGGTACCCCAGTCCTTGGGCTCGATGATTAACTCAACGCCGATTTTGGACCACATATCCTTTATCATTTGCAACGGGTCCATATATACTCTACTCTGGTAGCAAATTATTTTGGCCCTGAAGCCGTTCGGGTAACCAGCCTCGGCGAGGAGCTGTTTTGCCTTGTCAGGATGGTACTCAAAAAGCTCCTGCACCGCCTTTGGCATCTGTTCTAAGGGCACATAGATGTCCATGAACTCTTTCACAGGTACAACGGGCCATTTAAGTAACATGGCATTGCCGCCATAGTAGTCATCGGCTATTTTCTTGTTGTCTATGGCTAACCAGAGTGCCTGGCGCACCCTCTTATCGGCGAAGGGCGAATCCTTTTTATCTGTCCTCATAAAGATGCAGGCTTGGCCAGCGTCAGGGATATACTTCACGTGTTTCAGTTGCGGCATACGCAGGTATTCCTGGGCTTGCTCCCAGTCAGCGGCAACGATATCAAGCTGACCGGTGCGGAAAGCGGCGTGAATGGTTGATTCGTCGCCAAGATTAAGCACCTTGACACCATCTAAGTAAGGTAACTGGTCGTCTTTGCCTGGACCGATGGGGTTTTTCTGCCAGTAATCAGGGTGGCGTACGTAAGAAGCGGCACTGCTGGGGGTGAATTCGGCCAGTATGAAAGGACCGGTGCCGATGCTGTTCTTGGGGTTGTTCATGTCACCAAATTGCTCTATGGCGTCCTTTGGGTATATTTTCATGAAGTCAGGCATCACGGTGACCACATCAACGAAGTTCTCCGGTTTGCACTTAATGACCACGGTATAGGGGTCAGTAGCAAAGATCTCGGTGGTCTCCGCTGCTCTGGGGTATGTCCTTTTGAAATATGCGGTGGGCAATGTGCATTGCCGTTTTAAAGAGAAGACCACATCGTCTGCGGTAAGCTCGCGACCGTTCGTTGGTGGTTTGTTATGCCATTTAACCCCTTTACGGATGTGAAAGATGATGGTGCCCCTGCCCTGTATTTCCCAGCTTTCAGCCAGACAGCCTGTTGCGTATTTAAAACGGTTGTTTGAACTGGTAAGGAAGTCGCATTCCCCCATGCCGTAGCCTCCAGCCTTGCCTTTTGTCCAGTCTCCCATGAGCAGGTCTTCGTGAGTATAGGCTAGAGTGCCGCAGTATGCCTGAGGTTGAATGGCGTCGTCGAACGCTGAGGGGTCTGCAGTTGTACCCATGGTAATGATGCCACCGTGCACTGGCTTTTCCTTCTCTACACCTGTACCTTCTTTGACCCCGCCGGCACAGCTATCACTAAATAAAGCGACAATCAATGCTGTGATGAGAAAAGCAGAAACCAGACGGATCTTTACTGTCATCTTCACCCCCCTTGGTTGCCGTTATCGGCTGAGGTTTTTACTCGTGCATTAGCCCAATTTTAACAGTGCAACTGTCTTCTGTCAACGCTGTGTACTCGTTTATAGCTTCGCTTGACATTGTAATGATGCGGTGGTATAAAAATTGGCATCCACCTGATCAATAAGGAGAAGCCTGTTCTGAGATCTTACTCTAGTTGGATTCACCAGATTTGTATCGGGTGAGGAAGGGAGTAAAAAATTTTCAAGGAGGGCAACAGTGCAGGTCAAGACACATCCAGAGTTTAGCAGCCGTTATCCATTGCTTTTGACAGCCTTTATGCACAGACCGGTCAGTTTATATCCAGATGATATCGGGGTTGTTTATCGTAATGAGGCTGGGGAGTATTTCCGTTTCACATGGCGGCAGTGGTATAAGCGAACATGTCAACTTGCCCATGCGTTGAAGGAACTTGGAGTGAAACCGGGGCGGCCTGGAGAACCAGGTGACCGGATAGGGGCTATGGCGCTCAATTCCCACCGACACCTGGAGCTGATCTATGCTGGGACATGCATTGGAGCAGTATCGCACCCCATTAACGTGGTGCTCTCACGGGAGCACATGGTGCATACCATAAACCATGCTGAGGACAAGATCATATTTGTCGATGAGATTATTCTACCTCTGCTTGACCTAATATATGACCAGATAAAGTCGACGGTCAAAGCGTTTGTCTACATGTCCGACCGTCCTGGAAAGCCTCAGACCCGTGTGGAGCCCCTTTACCTATATGAGGATTTAATTAAAGGGCAACCTGAAGAGTTTGACTGGCCGCTTTTGGACGAAGGTACTTATGCTGCGCTCTACTATACTACGGGAACGACTGGCATCCCCAAAGGGGTGATGTTCACCCATCGCCAGCTATATCTCCAGAGTATCCACCTTCTAGCTTTAGGGGGAATGGCAATTGCCAATACGATGATTGATATGATCGAGACGATAATGACCTCGAGGGCTGAGACGGTTGATAAAGTGATAGCCGATGGGGGGCGATGTAAAGATGTACTAGATGCCTTGGTCAAGGATATACCCAAGGTGAACGTGCCGTTGGTAAATATTCCCCTTTTTCATATCCATGGCTGGGGTTCGCCGTGGTATAGCGTTGCCTCGGCAAGTAAGATCGTGTTTCCGGGCAGGTTCAGCCCGCAGGCATTCTGTGAGATTGTGCAAACGGAGAAGGTTACGTCGGCAGCCCTTGTGCCAACCATGCTGGCGATGCTCATTGAGTATGAAGACCTGAAAAAATATGACCTGAGCAGTCTGCGTACAGTTGGCACGGGAGGCGCCGCTTTGCCATTGGGGCTTAAAACCAAGGCGGAAAAGGTGTTTCCATTCCTGCGTGCTGGCTCGGGCTACGGAATGACCGAAACTGCGGGTCCGGCTATCCTGGCTTTTTTGAAGCGCCATATGCTGGACTGGCCTAAAGAGAAGCAGGACGAGTTCAGAGTTAAGACAGGACTGGCACCGCTTGGGATCGAAGTGCAGGTGGTCGGGGAAGACGGCAAGCCGGTGCCACACGATAATGAGACGCTCGGTGAAATAGTAATAAGAGGGCACTGGATTTTGGAGCAATATTATAAGGATCCAGAGAAGACACAGACAGCCTGGCGCGATGGCTGGTTTCACACCGGGGATATGGCTAAGGTGGATCAGGAAGGGTACATAATCATTGCTGATAGGATAACCGATGTTATCAGAAGTGGTGCTGAGATGGTGCCCACGGTACTTTTGGAGAACCTGACAGCAACCTGTGACCAGGTCTTGGAGGCGACGTTTGTTGGTGTCCCGGATGAGAAGTGGGGTGAACGACCCATGGCAATTGTCAAGCTGGTGCCAGGTTCATCTGCGACTGAGGACGATATTTATAAGTTTCTTCAGACTGAGGGGGTGGAAAAGGGCAAAATAACAAAGTGGATGTTGCCGGACTATATAGCATTTTGTGATGCCATACCGAAAACAAGCGTGGGTAAGTATGACAAGATAACCATCCGCAAGAATTTGAATGAGTTTCTTGCCAAGGCGAAGAGGATTCGTTAGCCTAATCGGGGTTAAATTCGGCAAGCTTTACAGTCCTAGGTGTTTGGTCTAAAATATATATTTTAAGCAGTTTGGGTTAATAGCCAGATTGCACGCATTTGGGTTTGACTGACGAAACTCGTTTTGCTGGAGGGACGTGTCATGCGCAGTTTCACATTATGGTTAGGCTTGGCTGTTTTACTTATGGTAGCGGTCAGCGGGCTGGGGGTTTGCTCGATAGTGTTTGCTGGTGCTGACCAGCATATAAGCCCTGTGACACAGCATCAGGCTCAGAAATCGCCCACAGGTGAGCAATTAAACATGACCTGCAAGTATCCTGTGCTCAGCAGCTATGCCGGCAGTTATTTCTCTTACAGCATAGACCTTGAGTATACAGGGGGTAAAGAGCCACGGCTATTTGACCTACGTGCTGAAGTCCCGTCTGGCTTCAGTTATTCTATCTATCCTGGCTATGAGACGACTGAGATAGCTGCCATACGCATAGACCCGACTAGAGGTTATCCGGAAACAATAAAGATTACAGTGCGTCCGTATGTATGGCTGACACCAGAGCCCGGGGAATATACGATAAAAGTTTATGCTAGCTCTGGTGACCTGAAGAGCAGCATCGAGCTTAAAGCTATTGTGACAGCAAAATATGATATGAGGATTGAACCGGGGGGTGGTAGGTATAATACTGAGGCTACTGCGGGCGACGATAACTATTTTGCGATCACAGTGATAAACATCGGCACAGCTCCTCTGGAGAAGATCACTTTCTCTTCCAGTATATCAGGAAGTCCTTCTGGGTGGCGCGTTACATTTAATCCTGACAAAATTGATAACCTGGCAGTTGGTGACAAACGCGAGGTACAGGTCAACATTAAGCCAGCGCGCAAGACCATAGCTGGTGATTACATGGTAAATATCTCTGCTGATACGGAAGCTAAGAACGCCTTTGCCAGCGCGAGTATCAGGGTGACTGTGTTGGTGCCAACGGTGTGGGGATGGGTGGGCGTTGGTATCATAGTGCTGGTGATTGCCGGTCTGGCAGTGCTGTTTATGCGTCTGGGCAGACGATGAAGGTGTTGCGTCCGTGCAATATGCTATAGAAACAACGGAACTAACGAAAAACTATAAAGGCAAGATAGCTGTTGACAAGTTAAACCTCCGGGTTCGTGAGGGTGAGGTTTTCGGCTTTCTGGGTCCCAATGGTGCCGGCAAGACAACGACCATATTGATGTTGCTCGGGCTCACTGAACCAACTTCCGGCATTGCCCATGTGTGCGGCTATGACCCAACGAGGGAGCCGTTGAAGGTAAAAAGGGTTGCCGGATATCTCCCGGAAAAAGTCGGTTTCTACGATGATATGACAGCACGAGAGAATCTTGAGTATACGGCAGCCCTGAACGGACTTTCTGTAGAAGCCACGAAGAAAAAGATCGACGAACTTTTGGAACTGGTTGGACTGGCTGATGTTGTCGAACACAAGGTCGGCACTTTCTCCCACGGGATGAAGCAGCGTCTTGGTATTGCCGACGTGATGATCAAGGATCCCAGGGTAGCATTCTTTGATGAACCGACTGCCGGTATCGATCCGGAGGGCACTGACCAGGTGTTGACTTTGATTAAGGGTATGGCACGAAGGAATGTCACCGTGTTCATATCGTCGCACCAGTTGCATCAGGTTCAGAAAGTGTGTACCAGGGTTGGTATAATGGCTAACGGACGGCTGGTGGCTGAGGGATCAATAGATGAGCTCGGCAGGAAAGTTATCGGCGGGGGGAAGTTCAGGATAGAGACTCAGGTCTCGTCGGTCAGCGATAGGCTGCTGAGCGGAGTAAAGGCTATCAGGGGTGTGAGTAGTGTAGAAGTAGAAGGTGACAGGCTGCTAATTGGCTGCGACGAGGATATAAGGCCACAGATCGCGCGTGCTATTGTAGAAAGTGATAGTCTGCTTCTCCAGATGAAGATTGAGGAATATAGTCTGGATGAGATATATCTTAAGTACTTTCGGGACTAACCTATGAAAGGGCTAATGGCTGTTTTCTGGAAAGAGATCGGTGACCACTTCAGCAGTCTGCGGTTTATCATACTATCGGTTCTTGTTTATTTAGCTGGCATAGCCACAATATACGTGGCGGCGCAAAACATAAGAGCGGATGTAACCGCAGCTACCAGATTTATCTTTTTGAGGCTTTTTATTGTGTCGGGTGAAAGCGTTCCCTTTTCCTTCCCCTTCTTTCTGGCGCTATTTATCCCCATAATCGGAATAGCACTGGGTTTTGATGCTATAAACAGTGAGCGTACTAGTGGTAACCTGAGCCGCTTGCTTTCGCAGCCGCTTTATCGAGACTCGGTGATAAACGGTAAGTTTCTTGCCGGGATGGTGACTCTGTCTATCTTAGTACTGAGTATAGTAACACTGGTGGCTGGGATGGGGTTGCGTATGATAGGCATACCACCGACGGCAGAAGAGGTGTTGCGTCTTTTTATATTTATCTTCGTCAGTATAGTTTACGGTGGGTTCTGGCTGTCCCTTGCCGTGCTTTTTTCGGTGCTTTTTAATCGTACGGCTACTTCAGCCTTGGCATCTGTCGCGGTGTGGCTCTTCATGTTTCTTTTCGTTGGCATGATAGCGACCTTTGTCGCCAACGCAGTCGTCCCTATTGACCAGAACGCTACAATTGACACCTTAGCCCGACATGATGAGACCTATCGGAGCATTAGCAGGGTCTCTCCGAGCACCCTGTATGGTGAAAGCGTGCAAGTATTGCTCATGCCAGAGTTGAGCAACCCCAGTTCCACCTTGATGCTGATCAGTATTTATACCGCTGGTATGATACCGACTCCGTTATCGCTAGGCCAGAGCCTTCTGATAGTATGGCCTCAGATTACTAGTCTAATTGCCTTGACCGCGCTTTGTTTTGCTGCCTCTTATATAAAGTTTATGCGTGAGGAGATAAGGTCGACATAGGCGCGCTTTTGTATTGCTTGTCTTGCCATTTGTGAACGGAAGGCGGAATCGTGATAATAAAGCATTTAGTCGTTGGGCCACTAGCCTGCAACTGCTATATTGTGGCTTCTGATGTCGATGGACAGGGGATTATCATAGACCCTGGTGCGGAAGCCAAGGCTATCCTTAAAGCTGTTTCTGATCTGAGATTGTCAATTCCTCTGATTGTGGTTACGCATGCCCATTTTGACCATGTTGGTGCGTTGCCGGCGGTGAAGGAGACAACGGGCGCCGAGCTGGCGATACACAAAGCGGAAGCGTCGATGAGGATGGGAGGGTTTGCCCGCATGCTGGCTTCCATGACCGGCGGGTCTTTTGCTAAGCCACCGCAGCCAGAGCGGTTGCTCGAGGACGGTGACATTATTGAAGTAGATGGTTTGTGCTTCACTGTTTTGCATACACCTGGGCATAGTCCAGGGGGCATAAGCCTCTATGGTCATGGAGTGGTGTTTACCGGAGATACGCTGTTTAATTATGGTGTCGGCAGGAGCGATTTCCCCGGCTGCAGCCACAGGCAGCTTATCCAGAGTATCATGACCAAATTGATGTCGCTCCCCGATGATACCGTTGTTTATCCAGGTCACGGCCCCCGGACAACTATAGGAGAAGAAAGAAGAGGCAACCCATTCCTTTGAGGCTGCCTCTTCTACATGAGGCTTATTATCTTTTTTCCTCTAGACGATCCATAAGGGGCAGAGCACCAGCGTCACCGTGGCGATGAGTTTGGCGACGATGTGAAGGGAGGGACCAACCGTATCTTTCAACGGGTCACCGACCGTGTCACCAGCAACCGCAGCTGCGTGTGTTGGTGAACCTTTGCCGATGACGTTTCCAGCTTGGTCTTTGAGCTGTCCGTCCTCGATGTATTTTTTGGCGTTATCCCAGGCACCGCCACCATTGTTCATGAACGATGCAAGAAGGATGGAGGCAAAGGTGCCTACCATGAGGAAGGAGCCCACTGCTGCCGGGGCGCTGAACCCGCTTATCTTGACATAGGCAAAGAAGACGCCAATTACCACAGGCAAGAGCACTGGTAGCAGGCCTGGTGCTATCATTCCTTTAAGGGCTGCCCGGGTGGTGATGTCAACAGCTCGAGCATAGTCTGGACGGGTGGTGCCTGCCATTATCCCGGGGTCTGACTTTATCTGACGAAGCACCTCATCTATTATCTTGCTAGCTGCGTTGCCCACCGACCGCAGCGCCCAGGCGCTGAAAAGGAACACCATCATTATCGCCAGCACAGCTCCAATAAGCACTTCAGGGATGACCAGGTTTATGTTGAAGAGCTCTCCTTCCTTACCCTGGAAGAGCAACACCCTATCGAAGTAAGCCTGAAAGAGCAGAAAGCCTGCCAGCCCCGCGGATACCATGGCATAGCCCTTGGTCAGGGCTTTGGTGGTGTTACCGGTAGCATCGAGGCGGTCAGTTATCCTCCTTATATGGTCGCCCACCTTTGTAAACTCGTTGATACCGTTGGCGTTGTCGGTTATAGGCCCAAAGGTGTCCTCGGCGAGGATAAAGGGGCAGGTCATCAGCATGCCCATGGTGGCTATTGCTGTGCCGTAAGCGCCACTGATCCACCACGGCAGGTCAAGGCCGGAGAGGGTACCAAACCAGTAGGTAAGTGCCAGAGCAATACAGATGACCAGTGCAGTGGGCATTATGGTCTCGAAGCCAACGGACATGCCCGTTACAAAGTTTGTCGCCGGGCCAGTTCGGGAAGCCTCGGCAATGCTTCTTGTCGGTCTGTACCTTGCCTCGGTGTAATACTGTGTAACGTAGACTACGATCACGCTGGTGATGATACCGATAAGTCCTGCTCCCATGAGCCATAACCATCCTGATGCCAGCGGCCCAAACATGACTTTGCAGATGCCGACCATTGACGCAGCACAGAGGGCTAGCGCCACATAGTAGCCACGGTTTAGAGCATCCATCGGGTTTTCGCCCTCTCGGCGACTGTACACTGCCAGTATGCCGATCATGCTGGCGATGATACCACAGGCACGGATGACTAGGGGGAAGAGTACCCACCCCACCGCAGTCAGTGGTGCCATGCCTGCTTTGACCGAAATAAGGTATAGAGCGGTGCCGATTATCATGGCGCCGATGTTCTCGGCTGCGGTGGACTCGAACAGATCCGCGCCACGGCCGGCGCAATCGCCCACATTGTCGCCAACCTGATCAGCGATTACAGCAGCATTCCGTGGGTCATCCTCGGGGATGCCTGCCTCTACCTTGCCTGCAAGGTCAGCGCCCATGTCGGCAGCTTTGGTATAGATTCCGCCGCCAAGCTGTGCGAAAAGGGCTACCATGCTGGCTCCGAAGCCGAAGGCGACGATAAGGTGGGGAGCAATCTCGGGGTGAGTGGCTCCGCCATAAGCGAAGAACATTATGGTTACTCCCAGCAGACTGAGGGTGACGATCAGGAACCCGGAGACAGCTCCACCTCGTAATGCAACTTTAATGGCTTCATTGAGGCCCCGGTGGGAAGCGGCAGCACAGCGTACATTCGACTTTACCGCAATCCACATCCCTACAATGCCGGAGATGCAGGAGCAGAGTCCTCCTACAAGGAAAGCCAGCGCCGTTCGCCAGCCCAAGCCAATTGCTGAGACCCCCAGCATTTCCAGTTCTGCGGGACTGCTCAGTCTGGCGAGCAGGAATCCGATTAACGCTGCCACTACTACTGCGGTAATGCCGATGGTGGAGTACTGGCGGCGTATAAATGCCCAGGCACCTTCGGCAATTCTTGAGTTCACGTCCTGCATTGCCGCTGTACCTGCATCTGCCCGCAAGATATACCTTATGAGTGCTAGGGCGAATACAATACCGATAGCGCAACCCACTACCACCACCCAGAAGATTCCAGGGACCTGTGCCATATTCACCTCCTAGATATAGAGAATTTGTGGCGAACTAGAATAAAGCTCCAGGGTAACTTTAGAGACTTGTGAGCGGCATGATTCGCTGGATGAAGATTGCCTTGCATCTCATTACTCTGACCAGTTAAATTAGCGGCATATTTTAGTACAAAAACCCAGTTTGCGTCAATTGTTGGTAAACAATACCCTGACCGCGGTTCCGCTTGTTGGCGCTTTGTCCCCGCTTGCGGGAGCGGGTAAAATAGACTGGGCAGGCAAGAGGTGTTATTAACTCCACTTCGTAGACAGTATCTCAGGATAAAGCAGCGATACCCGGAAGCCATAGTGTTCTTCAGGCTGGGCGACTTCTATGAGACATTCGATGAAGATGCCAGGGTTACATCGAGGGAGCTGGGTATCACTTTAACCTCGCGCGAGATGGGTAAGGGGCAGAGGGTACCGATGGCTGGTATCCCATTCCATGCTTTAGACAATTATCTGGCTAAACTGATTAACAATGGGCACAAGGTAGCTATATGCGAACAACTTAGCCCACCCGGCAAAGGACTGGTGGAACGGGATGTTATCAGGGTGGTGACACCGGGCACGGTGGTTGAACCGACACTTCTAAGCGAGAAGAGCAACAACTATCTGATAGGCCTGATTATCAATGGAGACGAAGCAGGACTCGCCTATACCGATATCTCTACTGGTGAGTTTGCCACCACACAGTTGCCAGCGAGCCAGGTCACCAATGAACTCGACCGTCTCCGGCCAAGAGAAATGGTGGTGTCAACAAGTTTTGACTCAGACTGGATTGATCCCTCCGTTACTGTAAGCAGGATTGATGATTACTGGTTTGACCATGAGGTGGCTCGTAACCTGGTGCTGAATCATTTTGCAGTGGTGTCTCTCGAGGGTTTCGGCTGTGCACATCTACCGCTGGCTGTGCAGGCGGCGGGCGCCGTACTACGCTATATCCAGGAAAACCAGAAAGCTGCCTTAGGGCAGTTGACTCAGTTATCGACATACTCCACTCAGGTGTTTATGTTGCTCGATGCGCAGACACGCCGAAATCTAGAGCTATTTGTCAGTGCCCGACAGGGCACAAGCACCGGCTCTCTGGTTTCGGTGCTCGATGCGACCTGTACGTCTATGGGCGGAAGACTTCTCAGGAGATGGCTGGCTCAACCTCTTATTGACATAAAACAAATTCAGAAGCGGCAGGAAGCTGTTGAAAGCCTGTTTCAGAACACGGTATTGAGGCACAGGCTAGTTTCTCTTCTCAGAGATATTCCTGACCTTGAGCGACTGATAAACCGGGTGAGGGGAGGCACAGCAGCCCCGCGCGACCTTATTGCTTTGTGCTCCGGTTTGGAAAAGGTCGGCATAATACGCGAAGAGCTGGGAAAAAGCGGCTGGCGATGGGAGTGGCTGGATGACGAGATGAGGTCGTTCCCCGAAGCCGTGGACCTAATACGGAGATCGCTTGTCGATAGCCCATCCAGTAGCTTGGAAGAAGGTGGGGTAATAAGGGAAGGTTTTTCCACAGAGCTGGACGAGGTCAGGGCAGCTGTGAGACGGGCGCGGGAATACTTGGCAAACTTGGAGCAGCAGGAGAGAGAGCGCACCAAAATCAAATCCCTGAAGGTGGGCTACAATAGCGTCTTCGGCTACTATCTGGAGGTGTCCAAGCCCAATCTTCACTTGGTTCCCCCGGAGTATATTCGTAAGCAGACTCTCGCCAATGCCGAAAGATTTTTTACTCCGGAACTGAAAGAATATGAGTCGGTGATCCTTAACGGGCGCGAGAGGATTGCTGAACTTGAAACGTTGCTCTTCCGCCAGGTGTGTCAGCAGATAGCTGGTTTTGGGGACGGGATTTTGTCTGCGAGCAGGGCTCTGGCTGAGGTGGATGTGTTTTTGAGCCTAGCTGAAGTGGCTGTCAGATACGGATATGTAAAGCCGGAATTGAACACAGACAATGCTATAACCATCCGTGGCGGACGACATCCCGTGGTGGAGAGGAGCTTAGGCACCGATGCTTTTATACCGAACGACACCTATCTTTGCAACGATGATGCGCAAATAATCATCCTGACCGGTCCCAATATGTCAGGCAAGTCCACCTATCTCAAGCAGGTGGCACTGATCGTGCTTTTGGCACAAGTTGGCAGCTTTGTCCCTGCTGAATCAGCGACAATAGGAATTGTTGACCGCATATTTACCAGGATCGGGGCTCAGGAAGACCTGGCGGCAGGGCAGTCGACATTCATGGTTGAGATGGTGGAGACAGCTAATATACTTAACAACGCAACACCGAAATCCTTGGTCGTCCTGGATGAAATCGGGCGAGGAACGAGCACATATGACGGGCTTTCCATTGCTTGGGCAGTGGTGGAACATATCCATAACCATCCTAGCCTGGGGGCTAAAACGCTCTTTGCCACACATTATCATGAACTGGTGGCACTGGGTAACCTCCTGCCGCGGGTGAAGAATTTCAATGTGGCGGTGACGGAGGAAGGAGGGAAGGTAGTCTTTCTGCGTAAAGTTGTGCTTGGTGGTGCTGATAAAAGCTATGGCATTCACGTCGCCCAGCTGGCTGGACTGCCAAAAACGGTGATAAGGAGAGCGCAGACAGTATTGGAGCAGATGGAGGGCGGTCGGGCACCATCGAGGTGGGAGCGTCGTGTAGTTGGTGGCAAGGAAGCTGGCCATCAATTGCCGCTTTTTGATAACAGAGGAGCGCTTTTCAGGGAAATAAGCCAGATGGATGTTGACTCGATGACACCCTTGGAGGCGATAACCAAGTTATACGAGTTAAAGAAGAAAGCCCGAGAAGCCGGTTTGTAAACAGTGCGAGGTGGCTCTGTACCAGCCTTTTTGCGGGTGATAAAATTTTTTCAAGACTCTGCCAGGAAGGTATGGTAATAATAGATGTCCAGAAGGAAGATAGTAAGACTTTCGGATGGTGATATCAGGTTTCTGATAGAAACGGTTGCCCCCCAGTTGCTCGGCAGGCTGGATGTAATAAAGAATGATGCCCAGCTTATTGAAGGTATGCTGGATCAGGAGATAGAGAAGGTCTTTCAGAGGATGGTGCTTACGGGCGAAGAGAGGGTGATGACTTCTATTTCACCTGCTTTTCTCTTCGAAGTACTGCTGCGGAAGGCTGCTAGGGATCTTAGGACACAGAGCTGTACGATAGAGAAAATTGGCTTTCAAAATGTGCCGGTATTCGATGCCCGAGAGGTGGTGGATTTTCTTTCTCAAGAAGGAAGTGTGGAATATCTGGCTGACATGCTTGCCTCTTTTACCAAAATTCGGAGTTTTGCTGTAGCTGTCCGAGTGCGGAGAGGTATATGGCGGAGGTTCAGGTTCAGTGATATGGATGTTGACAGTCTAATAAAGTTTTGTGAGAGCGTGGATGATGAGCACAGGTTTGCCTTGTACAAGAGGATAGCTGACCTGTGCCTGTTTATTCTAGGCGTGTTCCCTGAATACGTGATACCCAGCTATCAAGTCGCTCCGGATATGGGTGTAGCTCGTCTTGGTGCCGGGAGGAGGTTTGCCTGGTCTGCTGAAGACTATGAGGGGGTGGGTAAACGGTTTTACAAACTGGCTGGCTCGCACAGGGATGCGGATATTCTGGGGCTTGCTGAAGTCTTGCATCGCTTCCATGAAAAATTCAGTCTCGCCAGAAAGCCCCTTATTTATATTTCGGAGAACTTGCTTAAGTCGAGAAAGCGGAAGCTTTTCCCCTCAATTTCGCCCAACTGAGGGGCGATATCTGCTGGTTATGGTTGTTTGCTGTGCAGTTATAATGTGCAGTTATATAATAGGATGAGGGCGATATAGTATAGGTTGGTATCTAATGAGCGGTATCAGGAGGTTTTTTTCGGGGCTCTTCTGTCTGTTGCTGGTCTCTGTGCTGTCTTTATTAGGGCTTGTTACCACGCTAAATCTGACCGTACTTAATCCTGATTTTATGGTAGCTGAGCTCAAGCAGCTAGATATTTACTCCCAGTTGGCCAGCCAACTGGAGTCTTTTCTTCGGGGGCAAGGTATCTTGGAGCGTGATGTTGAGGTTGCGCTTTCAGGGCTTGCGCTCGAGCTAGAGCAGAAAAGTGAGGATGTTATCCGTCATATCTACAGTTCTATTGGCAAGGGCGAAACAGAAACAGCTATTTATCTCGGTGAGATAAGGCAGATAATAAAAGATTACGCTGCTAGGGCTATGTCTCTGTCACCGGAGCTTCGAGGCGCTCCAACGGGTGATATGGAGGCTGTTATTTCAAGGATATACAGCGAGATCGATGGCATGGTGCCAGAGAGCATAATGCTCAGCGATTACATCCTAGGGACGGAAGCAGTGTCTCAACTTAACTTGATAAAGCGGATACCTGCTTATCTCCGGGACCTCGAGCGCGTGCTAATTATGCCGGCTGTGGTATTGGTGTTGTTGATCTGTTTGGTGCATTGGTGGCAGCCGAAACCCATTGCTCAGGCGCTTGGCGTTGTTTTTATCACGGTGGGTGTTGGCTCTGTAGTAGTCTCATTGTTTGGTTCTCTTGGGGATATATTGCTCGGTTTTCTCACTGTGCCTCATGGCTCTTATTCACAGCTTCAGTCAAGCATATTTCAGTTGTTCAATGATATCTTGAAGCCTATGCGCATGTATGGTTTCGGATTTGCGGGCGCCGGGATATGTTTAATCATAGTATCTGTACTGTGGAGGACAGCGCCGGCTGGTATCCGTGCTGTGCCTGACCAGGTTGGTGGGCGAGCATAGTAGATACTTCTTCCGGGAACGGCTTTGCAAAATGCCCCCCTTTGAGCTATTATTTGGCTTCAGTCGGAGATGGCATTATTTGAGTTTCTAGCATCGGGCACCGTCAGCGCAGCGCAGGGTTTCCTGGCAGGGGCGACCGTGTCTGGCATAAAGGCAAGCGGAGGTTTGGATCTAGCCATCCTTCACTCTGAGAAGCCGTGTGCTGTAGCTGGTGTCTTTACTTCTAATACAATCAAAGCAGCCCCTGTGATTGTCTCGCAGAGACGCGTGAGGTCTGGGAGAGCCCAGAGCATTATAGTCAATTCAGGTTGTGCTAATGCCTGTACCGGCGATGAAGGAATTGCTGATGCCGAGGAGATGGCTGGGCTGGCGGCGAAAAGACTTGGTGTCCCGACAGACGAGGTACTGGTGGCAAGTACCGGAGTGATCGGTATCAGGTTACCCGTGGGATGTATCCAGAGTGGAGTGGAGAAGATTGTCCTCAAACGGGACGGTGGACATGAGCTGGCGAAGGCGATAATGACTACAGACACTTTTCCCAAGGAAATTGCTCTGCGCGTTGAGACGGATAGGGGCGCATTTACAATTGGTGGCGTGGCTAAAGGGGCTGGGATGATACATCCTCAGCTGGCTACTATGCTCTGTTTCCTGGCCACCGATGCCGATGCCGAAGCTGGTCTTTTGCAGGCTTGTCTGCGGCAAGCCGTTGATGTCTCTTTTAATATGATCACCATCGACGGTGATACCAGCCCCAATGACATAGTGTTATTAATGGCGAACAGGGCATCGGGAGTAAAGGTCGGGGAAGATTCTGCTGGCTTGCTTACAAGGGCGCTGGAAGAGGTCTGTATTTATCTTGCCAGATGTATTGCCAAAGACGGTGAAGGTGCCACAAAACTCATAGAGGTTGAAGTGGACGGAGCTCTTGATGTGGTGGAGGCGCGTGTAGCAGCGCGCACTATTGCGGCTTCTCCTTTAGTGAAAGCTGCTGTCCATGGCAATGACCCCAATTGGGGGCGCATTGTTGCTGCCCTGGGACGAAGCGGCATACGCATGGAGGAAAATAAGCTGGACGTCTATTTTTGTGGTACCTGCGTCATGAAGCGAGGGCAGCCACAACCTTTCGATAGGCGTAAGCTGAGTATGGATTTGGCTGCAGAAGAGGTTTCTATCAACCTGCATCTAAATCTGGGCTCGGCAAAGGCGGTGGCGTGGGGATGTGATTTGTCTGAGGAATATGTTACCATAAATAGCGCCTATACGAGCTAGTCCCAGTGCTAGGTTTTTCTTGCCAGAGCAAAGGATCGTGGCTGGTTTGTTTGAAATTATATATGCGATGGTAAGAGATGGGTGAGGCTGCGAGATCAGGGTTGTTAGTAGTCAAAATAGGTGGTAGCACTTTCGGAAGCACTGACACCACGATTGAGGACCTGGTTACTTTGCAAAAGAAGGGTATACCTCTGGTGGTGGTGCATGGGGGTGCCAGCACAGTTTCTGGTTGGCTAAGGAGACTGGGCATAACGACTACTTTCATACGTGGATTAAGGGTGACAGATAGGGAGACACTCAAGGTGGTGGTTGCGGTGCTTGCCGGCCTGGTGAATAAAGAGCTTGTATCGGCTGTATGGCGTCTGGGGGGTAGAGCTGTGGGTCTGAGCGGCGTTGATGGCGGTTTGATTGTGGCACGCAATAAGACACCGGAGCTAGGATATACAGGCGAGGAGCTGAATGTGGATATTGCCCTGCTGAATGTGTTGCTAAAGTCTGGTTACATGCCCATCATTGCACCTGTGAGTATCGGGTCACTGGACTCTGATGACGAGACCAACATATTGAATGTGAATGGTGACACGGTGGCTGCGGAAGTTGCTGCAGCGTTGAGGGCAGAGAAGGTGATCTTTTTGACCGATGTCCCGGGTGTATATGACAATTCCAGAAAGCTGCTCAAGAGGCTTAGTCCTAGCGAGGCAAAGTCGTTAATCGAGTCTGGTGTCGTCTCCGGTGGCATGGCAGCGAAGATCGAGGCTTGCTTGATTGCGCTCTCGGGGGTACCTGTGACACGTATTATAGACGGAACATCTCCGCATGCTTTGCTAAATGAAATGGACGGGAAAGGTGATGGAACCACAATCGGTTAGTGTCACGGACGAGTGGCAGGAGCTGGAGCATCAGTTACTAATGCAGGTGACCAGGCGTCTACCGGTGACACTTGTGCGTGGCAAAGGGGCTAGAGTATGGGATGTACAGGGGCGGGAATATCTTGATTTCGTTAGTGGCTGGGCGGTGAACAGTCTGGGGCACTGTCACCCGGTGGTGGTTGAAGCTCTGGTAAGACAGGCACAGACCCTGATTCAGGTATCCAACCAGTTCTACTCTGTTCCGCAGATACAGCTGGCTAAGCTGCTGGTTGACAACAGTTGTTTTGACAGGGTCTTCTTTTGTAACAGTGGTGCTGAAGCCAATGAGGGTGCTATAAAGCTGGCGCGCAGATATGGGAAGCTGCATCTGGGCGGGGCTTATGAGATCATAACGGCGCGGGGCTCTTTTCATGGGCGTACCCTGGCTACAACGGCAGCCACTGGGCAGATAAAGTTTCAGCAGCCTTATCTTCCCCTGCCTGAAGGATTTGTCAATGTCGATTATGATAGTGTGGAAGCTGTGAAGAAAGCGACTACAGATAAGACCTGTGCTGTAATGGTGGAGCCGATTCAAGGCGAGAGCGGTGTTAACGTGCCCAGCGACGGATATCTGAGTGGGCTGCGTGCGTGGTGTGACGAGAGGGGTATCTTGCTAATATTTGATGAGGTGCAGACCGGCATTGCCCGAACTGGCACCTTGTTTGCCTACGAGCAGGCTGGTATAGAGCCGGACGTGATGACGCTGGCTAAGGGGCTGGGTGGTGGTGTGCCCATAGGGGCTCTTCTGGCTAAGGAGGAAGCTTCGGTATTTGGTGTGGGCGAACACGGTTCCACTTTCGGTGGTAACCCGCTTGTTTGTGCTGTCAGTCTGGCGGTGCTAAAGTTCATTCTTGATAACGATGTAGCTGGAAATGTGAGAAGAGTGGGCAATTACTTCAGGACCCGCTTAGAGGCGCTTAAGGCGAAGTTCCATTTCATAACGGAGGTACGGGGCAGGGGGCTACTGTTGGCTATCGAGTTTGCCGGGAATTTCGCTGAGGAGGTCGTGTTGGAATGTCTGCAAGAGGGCTTGCTGGTGAACCGGGTTAAGCCCAATGCAGTTCGTTTCCTGCCACCTCTGATTATAGCTGAAAAGGAGGTGGATAGGGCTTTAGGTATCCTAGATAAGGTTTTGAGCAGGAGGAATAACGATGGACAAGGTGGTCCTGGCTTATAGTGGGGGATTGGATACTTCTGCGGCAATAAAGTGGCTCGCCGAGAAATATAAGATGGAAGTTGTAGCCCTGACCTTGGACATAGGCGGTGTCAGCGACCTGCTGTCGATTCAGCAGAAAGCCCTTAAGATAGGTGCTGTGAAAGCGCTGATGGTGGATGCCCGGGAGATTTTTGTGAAGTCCTTCATTTTCCCGGCGCTCAAGGCGAATGCAGTATATGAGGGACAGTACCCGCTTGCCACTGCTTTAGGGCGTCCGTTGATAGCCAAATTGCTGGTAGAGACGGCAAGAAAAGAGAAAGCGGTTGCAGTGGCACATGGGTCTACTGGCAAGGGGAATGATCAGGTTCGTTTCGATGTCAGTGTAGCGACCTTGGCTCCGGAGCTGAAAGTAATAGCACCGGCGCGTGAGTGGGGAATGACGCGGGAGGAGACGATTGCCTACGCTGAAAAGCACGGTATACCTGTGCCGGTCAAAGCTACCAGCCCTTATTCAATTGATGAGAACCTATGGGGCAGAAGCATAGAGTGCGGCGTACTTGAAGACCCCTGGGTTGAACCGCCCGAGGAGGTATTTGCCTGGACGAGGTCGCCATCGGCGTGTCCTGACCGGCCAGAGTATGTCGAGATCGGGTTTGCAAGTGGTATACCAGTAAGCCTTAATGGCGAGGAGATGGATGGGGTCACACTTATCCAGAAGCTAAATGAGTTAGCGGGAAAGCATGGGGTGGGGAGGATTGACCATGTTGAGAGCAGGTTGGTAGGGATAAAATCGAGGGAAATCTACGAGGCTCCAGCAGCTACGGTGCTGCTTAAAGCCCATCAGGCTCTGGAGGCGATGACCCTGACTAAGGACCAGTTGCGGTTCAACCAGAAGGTGTCTTGCGAATATGCAGATTTGGTCTATAATGGGTTGTGGTTCACAGCGTTGCGCCGTGACCTTGCCGCTTATGTGGATAGTGCGCAGCGGCATGTTACCGGTACGGTAAGGGTTAAGCTATTTAAAGGTACCTGTATGGTCGTTGGCAGAAAGTCCCCCGTCTCGCTTTATGATTACAGCCTTGCCACTTATGATAAAGGCGACATCTTTGACCAGAGCGCTTCACCCGGTTTTATTCATATCTGGGGCCTGCAGGTAAGGATTCAGGCAAAGGTTCAAGGTAGTCCCGAGTAGTAACATTGTGATTTGTACTTTGAAAGGCAGGGTTAGCTTTGGGAGATGAGTCGGAAGTCTGAGGGGCAAAGCCGCTTAAGGCGCCGGTTTCACAAGCAAGTTGCTAGAGCAGCGCAAGACTATGTTGCCTCTTTGGGGTTTGACCGCCGTCTTTACCGTCATGATATAGAGGGTAGCATCGCACATGCAAAGATGCTGGCAAAGCAAGGTCTAATATCACACAGTGAAGCTAACCTGATAGTCTCGGGGCTGACGGAGGTTAAAGAGGAAATAGAACGCGGGGAGTTCGACTTCAAGGCTGAGTGCGAAGACATACATATGAGTATTGAGGAGAGGCTGTTCGAGAAAATAGGAGATGTGGCTGGCAAGCTTCACACTGCTCGCTCCAGGAATGACCAGATCGCTGTAGATATGCGTCTGTTTGTAAAAGAGGCAGTGAGCGATACCATCGACAGGATACGGAAACTACAGAAGGCTATTGTGGAACTGGCTGACGATAACAAGACTGCGATTATGCCGGGCTACACCCATTTGCAGCAGGCACAGCCCGTACTGTTTGCCCATCACCTGCTTGCCTATTTTGAGATGCTGGAAAGGGATGTAATGCGTTTTAGCGACTGTTTGAAGCGCGCTGACGTCTTGCCTCTAGGTAGCGGTGCTCTTGCAGGGGTCACCTACCCCGTTGACCGTGAGTTCTTAGCCAAGGAACTTGGTTTCAGTCAGATAAGCCGCAACAGCATAGACGCTGTATCCGACCGCGATTTTGTTATTGAATACGAGGCTGCAGCAGCTATCACCATGATGCACCTGTCCCGGCTAGCGGAGGAGATAGTGTTGTGGTCGTCACAGGAGTTCGGTTTTGTTGAGATCGATGAGGCATACGCTACCGGAAGCAGCATAATGCCTCAGAAGAAGAACCCCGATGTTGCGGAATTAGCCCGCGGTAAGACGGGAAGGGTGTATGGCGATTTGATCGCTATACTAACAGTGATGAAAGGTTTGCCCCTAGCTTACAACAGAGATATGCAAGAAGACAAAGAGGGGCTTTTTGATACCGTGGATACCCTGTTATCGACACTGGAGGTGCTCTGTGGCTTATTAGGAACCCTGAAGGTAAATACGGTGCGGATGAGGGAAGCGATGTCCGGTTACATACTTGCTACTGATCTGGCAGACTACCTCACGAAGAAGGGGTTGCCATTTCGCGAAGCCTATGGGATTGTGGCTGAACTTACCAAATATGCTGCGGACAGGGGCAAGGATTTGCACGCGTTAACGCTAGCGGAGTACCAACGTTTTTCCCGATTGTTTAATGAAGACGTCTACACCATTACGCTGGAAGCTTCAGCCAATGCGCGGAATGTGGTCGGAGGCACAGCTGCGAAGCAAGTTTCTACTGCTCTGACTGGAGCGCGCAGAATCTTGGAGGCACACTTTGGGAAGAGGTAAAAATATAAAACTGGCGCCTTCGATCCTGTCTGCCGACTTCAGTCGGCTCGGTGAGCAGGTTGCCGAGGTGACAGAAGCCGGGGCTGACTATATACACATTGATGTTATGGATGGCCATTTCGTACCTAATATAACTATTGGGGCGCCTGTTGTGGCTGCTCTCCGACCCTGGACACATTTGCCTCTGGATGTGCATCTGATGATCGAACGCCCCGAACTTCACATAGCCGACTTTGCTAGAGCCGGGGCAGATATCATAACAGTTCATGTTGAGGTCTGTCCTCACGTGCACAGGGTTATAGAGATGGTGAAAAGCTTTGGGATCAAGGCTGGTGTTTCGTTAAATCCGGGAACCCCTCTTGAATCGTTAAGGGAGGTCCTATCTGTAGTTGACTTGGTCTTGGTGATGACAGTCGACCCGGGTTTCGGCGGTCAGAGTATGATCAAGGGTATGGTTGGGAAGTTAGCAAGGCTTCGGAGATGGCTGGACGATGGGGGGTTTATGGCAGAACTTGAGGTGGATGGCGGGATCAATCTAGATACCGCTTTGGAGGTGGTTGGTGCCGGGGCTGACATCCTGGTAGCTGGAGCAGCGATTTTCAATTCTGGGAAAAGCGTTGCTGCTGCTCTGCAGGAAATGAAAAAGGCGATTCAGCTAATGAGCTAGCTTATGTTGGGTGCGCAGACACCGTGTGCACAGGTTGAGCCTTTTGCGTTCGCCGTTGATACTTATGGTGACCGTCTGAACGTTGGGCAACCAGCGCCTTCTGGTATGTTGCATAGAATGGCTCACTCTGTTGCCAAAGTGTCCTGTCTTTCCACAAACGTCACACTTCTTAGCCAATTCACTAACTCCTATTGGAGCGGTGTTGCTGCCAGTTTCCTATTTCCAGCCCTTGGGTACCCCTTGTATATGGCTGGTCTAGACAATAATGGTAAAATGATACCACAAATCGGGGACTAAGCAAAAGGAGAGGAATGAGCCAGATTGTAACCTGTGATGGCCAAGAATTCAGGAACATGTTTGCTGCTGCCAGCGCTTGGCTAGAGAAGAGTGTTCCTGACATAAATGCCATCAATGTATTTCCAGTGCCCGATGGGGATACGGGGACAAACATGTTTCTCACCATGTGCGCAGTTATGGAAGAGGCGGACAGGGTCTCAGATCACAATGTTTCTGTGATGGCTAAAGCCATGGCACAGGGTGCACTGATGGGTGCTCGGGGGAACTCAGGGGTGATCCTATCCCAGTTTTTCCGCGGTCTAGCAAAAGGACTTGACGGCAAGGAATTCCTTGATGGAGCTGCTTGGGCGATGGCTTTGAGTGAGGCATCGCGGGCTGCATACAAGGGCTTGTCGCAGCCGGTAGAGGGAACGATGCTGACGGTGATCCGGGACGCAGCCAAAGCTGCTGGTGAGGTTGCCAGAACCAACCCCGAGGATATCACCAGTATAACAGAAGCCGCTGTTAAGGCTGCTAAGGAATCTGTAGCGAGGACACCACTCTTGTTGGCTGTGTTGCGCGAGGCTGGGGTGGTGGATGCCGGTGGTCAGGGAATTTATGTGTTGCTCGAGGGTATTCTGAGCTATCTCAAAGGCGAGTTGGAAATTATGAAATATCGCAAGCCCGAGCTGATAGCTGCGGGGGCACCAAGCAGTGGGGTGGTTGGCGGCGAAACTGAGGAAGCCTATGGTTATTGCACGAATTTCTTACTCGAAGGCAGCAAGCTTAACCCTGACAAAATTAGAAAGAGGCTGGAGCGTAAGGGGAAGTCAGTGGTCGTGGTTGGTGACGAAAATACAGTCAGAGTCCACATTCACACATATGATCCCGGATGGGTTATAAAATTTGCCACCTCGCTGGGTACCCTTCATCAGTTGCAGATTCAAAACATGGACGATCAGCATGTGACATTTTTAGAGATGCAGCAAGAGCGTCTGTCGAAGCTCGAGATAGGAGTGGTGGCTGTAGTCTTGGGCGAAGGTCTGGCGGAGGTATTTCGAAGTCTGGGTGCGGCAGCGGTAGTCCCTGGTGGCCAGACGATGAACCCCAGTGTCCAAGAGATACTCCAGGCAGTGGAGGCAGTTCCTTCTCAAAAGGTGATTGTGCTACCCAATAACAAAAATATCATCCCCGTTGCATCTCAGGTTCAGTCTTTAACTTCCAAGGATGTTGTGGTGGTGCCGAGCAAGACCATACCGCAGGGAATTGCTGCACTTGTTGCTTTCAATTATGAGGATACACTGGAGGAAAACGTGCGGGCTATGGAGGCGGCGATAGCTGGTGTAAGGACTATCGAGGTTACCACTGCTGTACGCAGTACCCAGATTAAAGGGGTGAAAGTGAAGCAAGGGCAGGCGATTGCCATTTTGGATGATAAGGACCTGATAGCTGCAGCCGATGATGCGGTTGGTGCCCTGATGGCTGGGCTTGATAAAACTGGTCTTGACGGTGTGGAGATAATCACCCTTTATTACGGTAATGGGGTAGAGGCTTCCGAAGCAGAACGTGTGGTGGCGGAACTGAGAGACTGCTATCCAAATAAACAAGTTGAGTTAGTATTCGGTGGTCAGCCGCACTATTATTACATTGTTTCCCTGGAATAATTTTCTGGATTCGTCCGCCAGTGGTGGAGTTGTTCTAGCTGGAAGGGTTTATAAGGCATCAGGTACCTGGCTGCTTGTTCCCAGTAAGGAGTAAGTCACAGATCTCGCTATGGAAATTGAGCCACTTCGTACCATCCTTCTCTTAGAATGCCGGCGGGGTTATGCCAACACTTCGGTAATCGGCGGTCTGGATAAGTACCTCGTCAGGTGGGCTATGCGAAATAGAGGCGAGGTAACTTCTCCCGAGGCGCTAGCTAGCTTCGATGCTTTTCTTGCCAATCTCAACTATGCTGGGTGGGACAAAGACAGGCGCAGATTATGGGTGCAAGAGGTACTGGACTGGCTGGATCATTTCGATAAGTTGACCACGAAAATGCAGTTGCCGGCGGTACAAGAGGAGATTAACGTCACCAAGCCTGTGCCACGGCGCTCGAAGTTTACATCTCCTTCTGAGAGTCTTGGGCTCGATGCTCCGGTGACCAGCATCAAGGGGGTCTCGTCAGTGGTGTCGGCAAGGCTGGCAAGACTGGGGGTGAAAACGATTCGTGACCTGCTTTACTGTTTCCCAAGGCGCCACCTTGATTATAGCCAGCAGCGGACAATTTCGGAGCTTGAGATTGACAAAGAACAGACTATTCTGGCAACGGTGTGGGAATCACACGTTACCAAACTGGGTAGTTTGCGCAGCACCGAGGTTATTCTTGGTGATGGCACGGGTAATGTAAGGGCAGTCTGGTTCAACCAGCCTTTCTTGGCAAAGAACTTTCGTACCAATGATGTTGTGGTTATCAGCGGCAGGGTAACTGAGTTCAGGGGACAGAAGGTCTTTGAAGCCCCAGAGTGGGAATTGCTTAAGGATAAAGAACTTGTCCACACGGGACGTCTGGTACCGGTATATGCTCTTACCAAAGGTTTGTATCCGCGGCAAATGCGGAGCCTGGTCAGGAGAGTCATAGACGAGTGGTTGTGGCAGGTGACGGATTTTTTGCCCCTTGCGGTCAGGCAACGATGCGGACTCCTTGACCTTTCTGAAGCTATTGTCCAAGCGCACTATCCGGATAGCTATGAAGCGAAGGCGGAAGCTAGAAGGCGTCTTGCCTTCGACGAGCTTTTCCTTCTCCAGTTAGGCGTCCTTAGTAAAAAACGGGAGTGGCAAGAGGGGCAGCCGGGCAATCCTTTTCGTGTTGATACAGAACAAGTGACAAGGTTTGTTGCCTCCTTGCCTTTCAGTCTCACAAGGGCTCAGCAGCGAGCATTGAGCGAAATCTTTGGGGATTTGCAGAAGCCAAAGCCGATGTCTCGCTTGCTGCAAGGTGAAGTTGGCAGCGGGAAAACTGTGGTTGCCACCATAGCGTTGCTGGTGACTACGGCTAACAGCTATCAGGGTGCATTTATGGCGCCGACTGAAATCCTTGCTGAGCAGCATTTCCGCAATGTCAGTCTCCTTTTTTCGCGGATGGGGAAGAAGGTGGCTGAAGACACGAATGTCGCCTATTATGATGGGCTAATTTCTCAACGGCTCGGGGTAGCACTGCTTACCGGAAGTTTGGGTGAGAAACAGAGGCGCACCTTGTACGAAGAAATTGCTGCAGGTAAGGTCCATGTAATTATAGGGACGCATGCCCTAATTCAAAAGGGGCTGGAGTTTAATAAGCTGGGGCTGGTGGTCATTGACGAGCAACATCGTTTCGGGGTATTACAGCGTGCCGCTTTGCGTCAGAAGGGATTCAACCCCCATGTACTGGTGATGACAGCCACACCCATTCCGCGTACTCTGGCACTGACACTTTATGGTGACCTGGATCTCACTGTGATAGATGAGCTGCCGCCGGGCAGGCAGAAGGTTCAGACGAGGTGGCTCAGGCCAGAGCAAAGGCAGAAGGCGTACCAGTTCATTCACAGCCGGATCTGTGCTGGTGAACAGGCGTTTATCATTTGTCCCCTTATAGAGGGTTCAGATAACGTCGAAGCCAGAGCAGCACTTGATGAGTATGAGCGTTTGTCCAGAGAGGTTTTTCCCGATCTGAAACTTGGCGTGTTGCACGGGCGTATGGCGGCTTCAGCAAAGGAGAAGATTATGCAGTCTTTTCGTGATGGCAAACTAGATATCCTGGTATCGACACCTGTCGTTGAGGTGGGGATTGATGTTCCGAATGCAACTGTCATACTTGTGGAGGCCGCAGACCGTTTTGGTCTTTCGCAATTGCATCAGTTCCGTGGCAGGGTGGGAAGAGGTAACAAACGAAGCTATTGTTTACTTCTTGCGGAAAGACCATCGCCGGTGGGGATTGAGAGATTGAAAGCTATAGAGCAGATTTACGATGGTTTTGCTTTAGCGGAGAGAGACTTGGAGTTGCGGGGCCCTGGGGAGTTTTTTGGCACACGCCAAAGCGGGCTTCCTGATCTTCGCATGGCAAAGTTATCCGATGTGGCGTTGCTGGAGTTAGCGCGCAATGAGGCCATGTTACTCTTTCAGCAAGACACCAATCTGGAAAAGCCGGAGCACCATCGTCTAGCGGTGGAACTGGCTCGCGTATGGCGGGTTAAGGGCGAGTTGAGTTAAACTAACTGTTGCAAGTTTGGGGCAATAGCTCTAATATTTAAGCAGGCGGAATCGAATTATTATCGAAAGGAGGCAAGGGTTCTATGGCAAAGGAGAGCCAGAAGAAGACAGCGTCGAAAGAGACCAAGTCCAGAGCGGCGAAAAAGTCAACGGCTGGTAAGGGCTGTAAAGCGCGCAAGAAGAGTTGAAATTTTTTGAATTCTGATGTCCATTAAACAGAAGCTAGCTGAGGCATTGCAGCAAGGCATAGTGCGTGCCCGCAGGGAGGGCCTGCTTGCCAGTGAGTCTTTGCCCGAAATAGTCATAGAGCGCCCCCAGAACCCGAAGCACGGTGATTACGCCAGCGGTGTAGCGCTTAGACTGGCTCGTGCGGAAACCAAAGCATCAAGTCCTCTGGATATCGCTGAAAGAATTGTAAGATTCACCCCCAAGCTTCCTGAGATAGGACGCGTGCACGTTTTGCCCCCAGGTTTTATAAATTTTGACCTGAGCCCTGAGTGGCTGTGCGGGCAGGTGCAGGTTGTGCTTGATAGCGGCCTTTCTTTTGGCAATGTTGATATAGGTAAGGGAAAATCGATCCAGATTGAGTTTGTTAGCGTGAACCCCACGGGACCTCTCCATGTAGGGCATGGACGGGGTGCGGTCTTGGGAAGTACCCTTGCTAATGTACTGGATGCTGCCGGGTATAAGGTGCAAAGGGAATACTACATTAATGATGCCGGCAGTCAGCTTGATGCCTTTTCACGGTCGCTTTATGCACGCTACCAGCAATACTTTGGCGTTGAAGCTGACGTGCCGGCTGATGGTTATATGGGTAACTATATGGTAAGTCTGGCTGAGGAGATTGCCCGTGAGCAGGGGGAACGTTTTTTGAATATGCCGGTAGAGTCTGCTACCAAAGAACTTGGTGAAATAGGTGTAAGAAAAATCCTGGAGATGATTAGACGTGATCTGGAGATGCTGGGCGTCGAGTTCGATGTCTGGTTTAGTGAAAGGAGTCTGTATAGCGGAGGACAGTACGAGAAGGTTATGAGTTTGCTGAAAGAGGGCGGTTATGTGGTAGAGAAGGAAAACGCTGTCTGGTTCACATCATCTGCTCTGGGCGATGATAAGGATAATGTGCTGGTGAGAAGCGATGGTTTGCCCACCTATTTCGCTTCTGACATTGCCTACCACTTTAACAAATTCGTGGAGCGGAAATTTGATGTAGCAGTTGATATCTGGGGGGCAGACCATCAGGGGCATGTGCCCCGCATGATGGCAGCAATAAGTGCTCTGGGGTTAGCTCCCGAGCGGCTTAGGATCATAATTTGCCAGTTGGTTACTCTACGTCGGGGCGACGAGGTGGTACGGGTATCTAAGCGCAGTGGTGATATTATTACCTTGCGCGAGGTCATTGACGAGGTGGGCGCAGATGCCAGCAGGTTCTTTTTCCTTTCTCGGTCTGCAGATGCTCAGATGGATTTCGATCTGGAGCTGGCCAAAAAGCAATCAGCGGATAACCCGGTATATTATGTTCAATATGCGCATGCACGTATTTGCAGTATTCTGCGCCTAGCTCAGGAGAGGGGTATAGATTATTCTTCGGGAGACGTCTCTTTGCTTACTACGGAGCCGGAGCAGGCGCTGATAAAACAGATGGCCTTATTGCCAGAGATGATGGAACTGATAGCCAGCACTCTGGAGCCCCATCACCTCTTTTATTTCGCTCAGGACCTGGCTACCGTCTTTCACAGCTTCTATAAGCAGTGTCGGGTCATCTCAAAGAACCACGAACAGACGCTTGCCAGGCTCAAGCTGGTCAAGGCGACTCAGATCGTTCTGGCCAAGGTCCTCGGCCTTATGGGTGTAAGTGCCCCGGAACGCATGTAAGTAAGCTCTGGACACAAAGCGAGAGTGCGTTTGTAGCTACTGATAATTTGTGATAAACTTCAAAAGATATGCGACAGCGCGTTTTTTCAGGTGCGCGCCCCACGGGCAGACAGCATATTGGTAACTATCTTGGCGCCATCCAAAACTATGTGGCACTTCAGGATGAATACGACTGTATCTATTGCATAGTGGATGTGCACGCGCTGACCACCCTGGAGAACACGGGGCGGCTTCAGGCAGATATACGTGAGATGATGCTGGACTGGCTGGCTGCTGGCCTTGACCCTGAGAGAAGCATTCTTTTCGTGCAGTCTCACGTGCCCGAGGTGATGGAGCTTCATACTCTGTTAAGTATGGTTACACCTTTGGGATGGTTGCTCCGTGTACCTACATTTAAAGAAAAGGCGAGGATGCAGCCGCACAATGTGAACTATGGACTGGTCGGTTACCCGGTGCTGATGACTGCAGATATCGTTCTTTACAAGGCTGAGGTGGTTCCGGTGGGTGAAGACCAGCTACCTCACCTGGAGTTGGCACGGGAGATAGTCCGAAGGTTTAACAATCTTTTTGGCCCCACCTTTCCGGAGCCCCAGCCCAAGCTGACATCTTTTCCTCTGGTTATGGGATTGGATGGTGCACAGAAGATGAGCAAGAGTTATGGCAATCACATCGAGCTAGCGGCTTCACCCAAGGAGACGTTGGAACTGGTGATGACTGCTGTTACCGACCCTGCTCGAAGGTACCGCTCTGACCCCGGTCATCCTGAAATCTGTAATGTTTTTAGTCTGCACCGCTTTTTTAACCCTACACGTGTGGATGAGGTTGCTGCTGAGTGCCGGACAGCAGGCATCGGTTGTGTTGACTGCAAGAGGCTGCTTGCTGATGGCATTAACTCGATGCTGGCACCATTTCGGGAAAAGAGGACTTCGCTGGCGCATAACCAGGAGTATGTGACAGAGGTTATAGCTGCTGGCGCCAAACGTGCCCAGGTTATTGCTAGGGAGACGCTGGCCGAGGTCAAAGAGAAGATGGGGCTCATCTGGAAGCCGGGCACTTAACCACGTAGTTATTGGCTGTTATTTTGAAACTGGCGTCTTTTCACTTGGTATAACATGGGATTATGGCAAGGTGCGTATGAACAACATACCCGTGGCACAGAGTGGTAGGTCCTGTCGGGAGATAGCTATTGAGGCGGTTGAAATGGCGGGGCAGATCCTTGTGGAAGGCTTTGGAGTGGGAAGACAGGTCAATCAAAAAAGTCAGGGCAACCTCGTTACCGATATTGATGTTCTGGTAGAGAAAAAAGTAATAGAGTTTCTGCAGGGTGAGTACCCCGGACTCCAGATTCTTTCTGAAGAATCATCACCATCATCGGCGGTATCTCACTATACATGGATCGTTGACCCTTTGGATGGCACAAACAACTATGTTTTCGGTGTTCCATTTTTCTGTGTGAATGTTGCTTTAGCTAAGGGCGAGGAGGTCTTTTTGGGGGTGACCTACGACCCGCTGAGAAGAGAGCTTTTTGTAGCTGAAAAAGGTCATGGTGCCTATCTGAACGGTTCTAAGGTGCGGGTAGCCCAGGAAAATTTGCTTGAGAAATCTTTATTGGGTTTAGACCTGGGTTATGAACGGGAAGCCGGTAAGGAGTTATTAAAGATAGCGGGCGAGCTGTGGTGGCAGGTTCACTGCTTGCGGCTTTTAGGGTCAGCGTCCTTAGGGTTAGCATATGTAGCTTGCGGGAGATTCAATCTCTATATCCACCGCTTTCTTTATCCTTGGGATATTGCCAGCGGGCTGTTGCTTGTCGCAGAAGCCGGGGGCAGGGTTGTGGATTGGGAAGGGAAATCTGCCAGTCTTTTCTCTCAGGAAATCATTGCAGGAAATGAAAAACTTTGCACAGAGTTTATTTCACGCTTTGCAGGGTAGGGGACGAGCCAGAGATAAAGGACAGGGTTCACACTCTGTACTGATTGGCCATGTAAAGGACCGAATAACTTACACCCTGTCTAGTGTGGTGCTGTATTGAGGTGCCGATGGACAAACCTTTCCATCCTGCGCAAAGCCTCTTCGATCTCTCTCAAAGACGTTGCATAGCAGCAGCGTATGTGGCCCTCGCCGTTTGTGCCGAAGGCTGTTCCCGGAACGACGGCAACCCTCTCCTCCATTAGCAGTCTTTCGGCAAACTCTTCGGAGGTCATGCCGGTGACCCTTATCGAGGGAAAAACGTAAAAAGCCCCTTCAGGCTCAAAGCACGACAGTCCTAAGTCTCTGAGGCCCTTCACGATAACACGCCTTCGGCGGTCGTATTCTTCGACCATGGCAGCTACATCTTTTTCCCCCGCCTTAAGCGCTTCTGTTGCTGCCATCTGGCTCATTATGGGGGCACACAGCATTGTATACTGGTGAATTTTCGTCATTGCTGCGATGACCTCGCGTCCTGACGCAGCATAACCAATCCTCCACCCCGTCATGGCGTAGGCTTTGGAGAAGCCATCCAGCAGTATAGTGCGGTCCTTCATTCCCGGTAGACTGGCAACACAGGTATGCTCGACACCGTACACCAGATGTCCATAGACTTCGTCTGAGATAATCAGCAAATTGTGTCGCTTGGCAAGTTCAGTGATTTGGAGTAACTCCTCCCTGCTCAAAACTGTCCCGGTTGGGTTTGCAGGGTATCCAAAGAGAATGGCCTGTGTCTTGGGGGTGATCTGTCGGGCTATATTTTCTGCGGTCAGTTTAAAGCCATTATCTTCGCTGGTGAGTACAGGGACAGGTATTCCTCCAGCCAAGGCAACACAGGCAGGATAGGCGACATAACAAGGGTCGGGGATGATGACTTCATCGCCCGGATTGAGTATCGCTCGCAGGGCAAGGTCAAGCCCTTCGCTTACGCCAACCGTGATCAGAATTTCTTCTTCGGGATCATAGTCCAGCCCGTACCGGGAGTAGAGGTATCTTGACAGTTCCTGGCGCAGCTCTGGCATACCTTTGTTCGAGGTATACATAGTGTAACCCTTTTCCAGAGCATAGATAGCGTACTCACGGATATGCCACGGCGTGACGAAATCGGGCTCACCCACCCCCAGCGATATGACATCTTCCATGGAGGCTATCAGGTCAAAAAACTTTCTTATCCCTGAAGGTGGTAAAGCACGTACTGTATCGGCGATATGGATGTGCACATTGGCCTTCGATTGACTGGAGCTGCCCGAATGCATATTACTTTCCCTGCGTTATGGAGTTACAGGTAGGCGTTTGGCACCTTCGCCGCCTTCTAAGATTTCACCATCTTCTTTGTATTTCTTGAGTATAAAGTGGGTTACTGTGCCCTGGACCGTTTCCAGCGGCGCCAGTTTTTCTGATACAAAGACGGCGACCTCCTGCATGGTTCTGCCTACAACGAGGACCGCTAAGTCATAGGTGCCCGAGGCGAGATACACTGAGCGTGCTTCCGGAAATCTATATATGCGCTCGGCTATGGCGTCGAATCCTACATTACGCTGTGGGGTCACCTTCACTTCAACCAGTGCCCATACCTGTTCTTCACCCGCCTTAGCCCAGTTTATCACTGTTTTATATCGAAGTATTGTCTTGTCCTCTTCCGCCTTTTTAATTATTTCCCTTACTTCGCCGGCTGGGATTTCGGTCATGGTTGAGATTTGCTCGGGTGTGAGGCGAGCATCACCCTCGAGTGCCTTAAGGACTTTTTTCATGGCTTCTCCTTTAGACTTTGTGCTTTCAGCCACCATCTGTCTTCTGTCTCATTATAGCAGAGTTCGTATATATCCTCACCTTCTGTAAGCACCCTGAAAAACCTTCCGTCAGGTTCAAGCCACTCCTTTTCTATACGTGCAATTTTAAACATCCTTCCTTGCCATGTAAAGGAACAAGGCCTCTCGGGGTATTTGTACCCTGAGTAGCATTCTACTTTTACCTGCCCTTCCTGATGCATGGCGGCTAGATTGCCGGTTTTCTCTTCTGCCATTCGGTGGCTTGTTCGTAGGCAAAGGCTATGCGGAGGATTGTCTCCTCATCGAAGGGTTTGCCGATAATCTGCATGCCTACAGGTAAGCCGTTGGCAAACCCGGCGGGGATGGAAATCGCCGGGAGTCCAGCGATGTTCACTGGTAGGGTGCATACATCGCTAAGGTACATCTGGAGGGGATCGTCTATCCTTTCGCCCAGTTTGAACGGTACGGTTGGTGAGGTCGGTGTGACCAGAGCATCATACTTCTGGAATACCTGCTCGAACTCATTCTTGATTAGGGTGCGGACCCTCTGTGCTTTAAGATAATATGCGTCATAATAGCCAGCGGAGAGGGCATAAGTGCCCAGCATTATTCTCCTTTTGACCTCGGGCCCGAAGCCGTTTTGTTTGGTCTTTTCCATCGCTTCCCACATATTGTCAGCTTCCCGGCACGAATACCCGTATTTTACCCCATCGTATCGGGCTAGGTTTGCTGAAGCTTCAGAAGGAGCTAAGATATAGTAAACGGCGAGGGCATATCCTGTGTGTGGCAGGGAAACATCGGTGTCAACTCTTGCCCCCATTTCCTCAAGTTTTCTTATCGCTACTTCGAGCACTGTCCTTACCTCCTGTTGCATGCCCTCTACAAAGTATTCTCGCGGGACGCCAAGCCGCAGGTTCTTAATTTCCGGAATCAGAGCCCTAGTGTAATCAGGGACCGAGTAGGGGGCTGTAGTAGAGTCGTTCGGATCGTTGCCGGCGATAGCATTCAGAACCAGAGCGCAATCGGTAACGTCCTTTGTTATGGGACCGATCTGATCCAGTGAGCTAGCGAAGGCAACCAGGCCAAACCGACTGACTCTACCATAAGTCGGTTTTAGTCCGACGACGTTGCAAAACCCGGCTGGCTGGCGGATGCTGCCACCGGTGTCTGAGCCGAGTGCGTAGATTGCCTCATCGGCGGCTATGGCTGCTGCTGATCCACCACTACTACCGCCGGGAACATGGCTCAAATCCCACGGGTTTCTGGTGGGGAAGAAGGCGGAGTTCTCGGTGGATGAGCCCATGGCGAATTCATCCATGTTGGTCTTTCCCAGAATGACCACATTTCTGGCTTTGAGATGTCTGATTACTGTGGCATCGTATGGCGGGATAAAGTTCTGCAGCATTTTTGATGAACAGGTCGTCTTTATGCCTTTAGTGCAGATGTTATCTTTAATCAGTGCAGGTATGCCAGTGAGAGGGTCGATATTTTCGTTGCTCCTGATGAGCCTGTCGGCTTCTCTTGCTTGCTCTAACGCGATGTCGAGGCATATAGTAACGCAGGCTTGGATTTTACTTTCGACCTGCTCTATGCGTTTCAAACAGGCGCTGGTCAGTTCGATAGAGGACAAGCTCCGCTGTCTCAGTAACTGGTGAGCTTGGTGGATTGTTAACCTATAGAGGTCATCCATGGTGATAATTCTCTATTCGAGTACTGCGTGTATCTTGAAATAATTTCCCTCCCGCTGGGGGGCGTTAGCTAGGATTTCTTCTGGATCGTACGAGGGGCTAGGCTCGTCCTCTCTGAAGACATTCTGCAGGGAGATAGACTGTGTCATGGGTGGTAAGCCGGTAGTATCTACCTGCCTTAGTATTTCAAAATTCTCCAGTATATTGGATAGCTGGACACTGAACCTTTCAATCTCCTCCTCGCTCAGCCCCAATCTGACCAAACGTGCCAGATGCAATACTTCTTCGCGTCGCAGTTTCATGTGTTTTCCTTTCGGGATGATGTGAATATCAATTATAGCACATGCATACGGGAAGGTCTTTTGCCAAGTGTGGATACTCGTTCGCTTGCCTTGACGGTGGGATTAAGAGATTGCTACAATTCAATGTCGCTGCTCACTAAGTATAAGGGGTATGAAAGCGTGCATCATTTCGATCCAACGAAGATCCGTAATGTAGTTTTGCTGTCTCATTCGGGTGCGGGGAAAACATCGCTCGGGGAAGCTATGCTGTTTTGCTCCGGAGTGATAAGCCGTTTGGGCAGTGTAGTGGATGGTACTACTGTCTCTGACTACGACCCCGCTGAGATAAAGCGTCAGATTAGCATTAACCTCTCAGTATTACCTTACCAGTGGAGAGAGTGTAAGCTGAACATAATTGATACCCCGGGATATCCTGATTTTGTGGGCGAAGTAAAAGCCGGCATCAGGATTTGTGAGGGAGCTATTGTGGTGGTCTGTGCTGTCTCGGGTGCAGAGGTAGGCACCGAGCAGGTCTGGGGCTATGTTAATGAGGCAAACTTGCCCTGCTTTATCTTTGTCAACAAAATGGATCGTGAAAATGCCAACTTTTTCAGCGTTTTAAAGGATATTCAAGCTAAACTTAGTACCAGGTGTTTACCGATCCAGCTACCCATAGGTTCTCAAAAGGACTTTCAGGGGGTGGTAGACCTAGTGCAAAAGAAAGGGTATGCCGGTACCGGGACACAGTTAAAAGAGGTGGAGATACCGGCATCATTAGCAGAGGACGTCGCTTCTTACCGTGAAAAGCTGGTCGAAGCTGTTATTGAGGTTGATGACGAGCTTATTAGCAGGTATCTGGAGGGCGGCGAGATTAGCCACGAGGAACTTTACAAATGCATTAAAGAGGCTGTAAGGCAAAGAAAGGTGGTACCGGTCTTTGTAGGGTCTGCTTTGAAGAATATTGCAGTGAACCTGCTGATGGACGCGGTGGTCGATTATCTACCTTCTCTTGCAGAGTGCTGTGATATCAAGGCCATAAATGTGTCAACAGGAGCTGAGGAGGCTGTGCAACCGGTGGCTAACGCGCCACTCTCTGCCCTTGTGTTTAAGACGGTGAATGACCCGCGCGTGGGCAAGATTAGCTACTTTCGGGTGTATTCGGGGACTATCTCAAGTAACTCTCAAGTCTGGAACTCTGAGAAGAGCACTGCCGAGAGGGTGGGACAGCTTTTCGTAGTACGGGGCAAGACGCAGGAGCCGGTGGCTCAACTGGTTGCTGGTGATATCGGTGCCGTGGCAAAGCTTGCGGTGACGAGCACCGGAGACACTCTGAGTGTTCGTGAGCACCCCTTAAGGCTTCCTGCCATCAGCTTTCCTCAGCCGGTGTTGAATATGGCAGTCCACCCTAAATCAAGGGCTGACCTGGACAAGATGAGCACGGTGTTACCCAAGCTTTGTGAGGAGGATCCGACATTGAAGGTGCAACGGGAGGTAGATATAGGCGAGATCCTGCTTTGCGGGACGGGTGAGGCACATCTGGAGACTGCTGCCGAAAAGTTGTCCAGCAAGTATGGGGTTGAAGTGAGTCTGGAGCTACCGAAGGTGCCATACAGGGAAACGGTAACTGTGCCCGTCAAGGCAGAGTACAAGCACAAAAAGCAGACTGGCGGTCATGGACAGTACGGTCATGTTTTCCTGGAGCTGGAGCCTCTGCCCAGAGGTTCTGGATTTGAGTTTACTGAGAGAGTCGTTGGCGGGGCTGTGCCCAGGAACTATATCCCGGCGGTGGAGAAGGGGGTCAATGAGGCAAGAACAGAAGGCGTACTGGCAGGCTACCCGGTGGTTGACATAAGGGTAACCCTTTACGATGGGAGTTCCCACCCAGTTGATTCCTCGGACATGGCTTTCAAAATAGCCGGGGCACAGGCTTTGAAGAAGGGGCTGGCACAGGGGCAGCCGGTGCTGCTCGAGCCGGTAGTGAATCTGACAATTACTGTGCCGGAATCGTTTACTGGCGACATAATCGGTGATCTCAATACCAAGCGGGCGCGCGTGCTTGGCATGAGGCCTGTGGACGGACTTAATGTCATCCAGGCACAGGCACCTCTAGCGGAAGTATTGCGCTATGCGGTTGATCTGCGGTCAATAACACAGGGGCGTGGCACCTTCACGATGGAGTTCAGTCATTATGAGGAGGTACCGCCGCAGATCGCACAAAAGATCATAGCGCAGCGCGCCCAATCACAATGAGTTGGGAAGGTTCTCTTCTGTTCGTTGCTGCTAGTATTTTCGGTTGTCCTAGCCCGCTAGCAACTCTTTCGCCTTCTCGGTGAAGGCAGGCAGAACTTGCTTCCAGTCACCTACCACACCGAAACGGGCTTCCTTAAAGATGTTGGCTTCAGGGTCTTTGTTGATAGCCACGATATTTTTGGCACCCGAGCAACCGGCTATGTGCTGACTGGCACCTGAGATGCCCACAGCGATATAGAGTTCCGGCGTGACTATTTTTCCGGTTAAGCCAATCTGTACGGTGTCCGGTACCCACTTGTTATCGCAAGGAGGCCTGGAAGCTCCTACCGCACCTTTAAGGAGTTTTGCGAGCTCTTCCAACTGTTTGAAGCCTTCGGGGCCACCGATGCCTCTGCCTCCAGCGACCACGGTCTGCGCGTCCTCCAGTTTAATCCCGACCACTTCCTCTTTCACTGTCTGCAGGACCTTCGCCCTGATTTTAGCCGGGTCGATCTCTACCTTCAGGGACACCACTTCACCCTTTCTGGACGGATCGGGTTCCAGTGGTGTCATTGCTTTTTGTCTCACTGTTGCCATCTGGGGGAAAGACTCTGTGGTAAATACGGCACGGGCATTGCCACCGTATACCGGGCGAATTTGCTGGATCAACTTGGTTGCGGGATCGATGCTCAGCTCTACACAGTCCATAGACAGCCCGGTTGCCAGTCGAAAAGCCAGCCTGGGAGCAAGGTCGCGCCCTATCGATGTTTGTCCAAGCAGCAGGACGCGCGGCATTATTTCCTTCACCGCTTTTTCCATAACTAAGAGGTAGGCGTCTGCTTGGTATTCTTTCAGCAGTGGGTCTTCAACGATGTAAACTTTATCTCCCCCGCTGGCTATGGCGCTATTAGCGATATCAGCAACTTTTTCGCCCACCAATATACAGAAAAGGTTCTCTTTCAGTTCATCAGCCAGACGGCGGCCGCAACCCAAAAGTTCTGCCGTGATTGTTGCCAGTTTCCCGTCGACAGTCTCGCCGAACACTAGAACATTTTTATACTCAGCCATTGGTGACCTCCTGCAAATTCTTTTCAGCTCTAGATCAGTTTTGCTTCTCTAAGACGCAAGGCGAGCTTGGCACCGGCCTCAGCCGGGCTATCTGCTTCTATGAATTCGCATTTGCCTTCTTTGACTGGCTGGAACAGCTTCACCAGCTTAGTTCGCCGCCCCGCAGCGCCAACCTCCGATGGGCTAACGCCGATGTCAGCTGGCTTCCAGACAATTGGCTGTTTTTTAGCGGCTGCCATTATCCCTTTCAGGGTGGCGTAGCGGGCTTCACCAAGTTCGTTGCTAACGGTTATTACTGCTGGCAGCGTGACCTCAATCACCTGATAACCGTCAGGTATGACACGTTCTATCTTTGCCTTGCCGTCCATAAACTCGACGCTTTTGGCTATGGTGACACAGGGGATGCCGAGTATCTCAGCTATGCCGCAACCAACTTGGCCGGCGTCCCAGTCGGCTGCCTGACGCCCACAGAAGATCAGGTCGTACTGGCCTATCTTTTTGATTGCCATTGCTAGGGCATATGCGGTTGACCAGCTATCGCCATCCTCGAATGCTGGGTCCTCAAGTAGGATTAACTCGTCAGCGCCCATGGAAAGCGGCTTTTTCACCACGTCCCGGAGCAGGTTATTGCCAAGGCTTATTACCGTGATTTTACCGCCATGCTTGTCTTTTATGCGCAGTGCAGCTTCGACGGCCTGCTCATCGAAGGGACTGATGACAGGGGGTACGCCGGGGGGCGGAACGACCTTGTTGGTTGCCGGGTCGATTTTGAAGCTTGCCGGTGGGGCTTCAGGATCAATGACCTGCTTGCAGCAGACCACCATATTTGGCATTTTTCACCTCCTTAAAGATTTCCTACTTGTCAGCCGAGGATTTACTTTAGGACAAATCGTACTTTTTGTCAAATCTAACTCAATAAGAACTTGATTCGGGCTACTCTTCTAATCCCGTTCATGTCTGAGAGGAAGTCCAGCACTGCGTTCTTAAAGCTGGTGTATACCAGAGAAGCCAGGCTGTCTGCATGTTGCCTTCCTATTTCTAAAAGCAGACAACCTGTCGGTTTAGTCTTTTGTTTCACCTGTGAGAGTAGCTGCGTGATGACTTCCAGCCCGTCTGCACCGCCATAGAGGGCTATCCCAGGTTCAAAATCTCTTATCTCCGATGGAAGATCTGGTAGTTCTGTTTTGCTGACATAGGGAAGGTTTGCCACTATGAGGTCGACTGGTTGAGGCAATGGTTCCAGCAAGCTCCCCTCAAGGAAAGTGATGCGGTGCAGGACTCCGTGGCGTCTGGCGTTTATCCGGGCGACCTCCAAGGCATCTGGGGAAATGTCTGTAGCATATATTTTGCATACTGCTAGGTTGTTAGCCAGGCTGACGGCGATGGCGCCGCATCCAGTGCCGATATCGGCGATGAGTGGTATATGCGCGGCGGATAGCTCGTCAGTAACGTAAGCTATGGCAGCTTCTACCAGAAGCTCTGTTTCTGGACGGGGGATGAGCACACGCCTGTCAACATAAAAATCCAGACTATAGAACTCTTTGCTGTTTGTGATATAGGCTAGAGGTTCTTGAGACAGGCGTCGCTTCAGCAATTCATCCAATTGGCCAGCCTCATCTTCGGTTAAAATCCTTTCTGGCTGTGCGTAGATTTCAGCGACTGAGAGACCTATCACTGATTGTAGAATCACCCTTGCTTCGATGTGGCTGTCTTCGATACCGTGGGCTTTCAGGATCCGGCTAGTATGGCAGAGTGTCTCTCTTAGCGAAGTCATAGTTCAATCTTAGCAAGCTGTCTAGCCTGTTCTTCGGCAGCCAGAGCTTCTATCAGTTCGTCTAGTTCACCATCTAGTATTTGTGGCAGGTTGTGAAGTGCCAGGTTTATGCGGTGGTCTGTAACCCGATCTTGGGGGAAATTGTAAGTACGGATTTTTTCAGCACGTTCACCGCTGCCTATCTGTGAGCGGCGCTCAGCGGTGATCTCCTCCAGCTTTTTGCGCTGCTCTCTATCAAAGAGGCGAGCACGAAGCACTGCCATGGCTTTCATTCGGTTTCTAAGCTGGGAGCGCTCATCTTGGCAGGTCGCCACTATCCCGGTGGGCAAGTGGGTAATACGCACTGCGGTGGTTACTTTGTTCACATTCTGTCCCCCGGCGCCCCCGCTGCGAAAGAACTCTATTTTTAAATCGTCTGGATTGACGGATATTTCCACCTCTTCAGCTTCGGGGAGTACAGCAACGGTGGCTGTCGAGGTATGAATGCGGCCGGATGCTTCAGTAATAGGAACCCTTTGCACACGGTGTACACCCCTTTCGTACTTCAGGTACCTGAAAGCCCCTTTGCCCCTAACTTCAAAGACGATCTCCTTAAAACCTCCGAGGTCTGTCTGGTTACAATCGATGACTTCTATCTGCCATCCCTTTTTTAGGGCATAGCGGCTATACATGCGGAAAAGATCAGCAGCGAACAGGGATGCCTCTTCTCCACCAGCCCCGGCCCGTATCTCCATGATTACGTCTTTGTCCTGATTGGGGTCTTTGGGAAGCAGGGTAAGTTTCAAGTCCTGGAGTACGGTCTCCCTCTGTTTCTTGAGGTTGCTTATTTCCTCCTTTACCAGAGCTGTCATCTCCGGGTCCAGCCCATCGTCAAGCATGGCTTGGGTCTCTTCCAAGTTCCTGGTTATAGCCTTGTACTGGCGGTACCTTTCGACTATGTCCTCGAGGCTGGCACGTTCCTGTGCCACAGATTGAAGGCGTGCAGGGTTGCCCGATACCTCAGGCTGAGCTATCAGGTTATTTAATTCCTCGTATCTTCTTTCAATGGCTTTAAGTTTTTCAAACATAGTGTTCAACCAAGAATTATAGCACAGCTTCGGAAGGTTTGCTCCGTGGCGTGCAGATTCACCATCTATTGACAGAAACCGCATGTTGGTGCATAATACGGTGCAAAAAAGAAGGCGTTATTCGATAGCTATGGTGAAGATAAGATTGCGTCGCATGGGGTCAAGAAATAGACCTCTGTACAGGATGGTGGTCGCTGATTCAAGATCACCGCGAGACGGTGCTTTTATTGAGGTCATCGGACACTACAATCCACTCACTGACCCGGAGACAGTTGTCATCGACGAAGAAAAGGCTTTGAAATGGTTAAGTCGTGGAGCTAAGCCGACAGATACTGTTTCAAGATTGCTGGCTAAGTGTGGGGTTATGGAAAAGCTCGGTTCCAGGGAATAACCACAGCGTTGACGGAAGAGAAAACTCCGCAGTGTGGATAAATCGATGGTTGAGGAGATAGTGCGATGAAGGACATGATCGAGTATATTGCAAAATCCATAGTTACCTTGCCTGAGGAGGTTCGTGTTACCGAAGAAGCCGATGATAAAAACCGGGTTATTGTAAAGCTGGAGGTGGCGGCGGCTGATAAGGGCAGGATTATTGGTCGTCAGGGAAGGGTGGCTGAAGCGATGCGAACACTTTTACGGGTGGTCGGTACCAGGGAAGGTGTACGAACCCGTCTGGAGATATTGTAGACAATCAATTTGCTCTTCGGTCTAACTGGGTGAAAGAGGGGGCTAGTTAAAACTTACAGTTAGGGTTGTGTGGGGGTTGACGGCGGTCTACGTCGTCTTTTTTCCGCAACTTTTAGTCGAATCAATGAGCGTCGCAGGGCAGCTTCTACTTGTGAAATATCGGTCCCGGGTGGATGTGTTTTCAGTAGCTGTTCAGCCCTCTCCTTGGCTGTTTGAGCCCGTTCAATGTTGATCTCCTCAGCCCGTTCGCAGGCGTCTGCTAGAATTATGACCTTGTCCGGCCGCACTTCGAGGAAGCCACCAGAGATAGCCATGTATATTTCCTCGTTATCTTTCCTGATGAGCAATTCTCCGGGCTTGAGGATGGTCATCAATGGTGCATGATGGGGCAGTATGCCAAGCTCGCCCTCGATCCCTGGTGCGACAACCAGACTGACTTCGTCTGCGAATACCTGGCGCTCAGCGGTTATGATTTCCAAACGCATAGTCGGCATTAGATTGCCCCCAGCTTCTTGGCTTTTTCTACGGCTTCATCTATGGTGCCAACCATGTAAAAAGCAGCTTCAGGGAGGTGGTCATACTTTCCTTCCAGAATTTCCTTAAATCCACGTACCGTCTCCTTGACTGGCACGTATCTACCTTCGGTGCCAGTGAAGGCTTCGGCTACAAACATTGGTTGCGAGAGGAACCGCTGAATGCGGCGGGCTCTAGCTACTGTAAGTTTGTCTTCCTCGCTGAGTTCCTCTATTCCCAGAATAGCTATGATATCTTGCAAGTCCTTGTAGCGCTGCAATACACGCTGCACACCGCGGGCAACTTGGTAATGTTCCTCGCCTACGATCTTGGGGTCAAGGATGCGTGAATAAGAGGCTAGTGGATCTACTGCCGGATAAATACCAAGTTCGGCAATTGACCTTTCCAGTGAGATGACAGCGTCGAGGTGTCCGAAGGTGGTGACGATGCCAGGGTCAGTATAGTCGTCAGCGGGCACGTAGATAGCCTGGAATGAGGTAATTGAGCCTCTTTTAGTGGAGGTTATCCTTTCCTCCAGCTCGCCGACATCGGTGGCTAAGGTGGGCTGATAGCCGACTGCTGAGGGCATGCGTCCCAGCAGGGCTGATACCTCCATGTTGGCAAGGATGTAGCGATAGATGTTATCTATGAACAGCAGGACGTCCTGCCCTTCTGCTTCGCGGAAGTATTCTGCCATGGTGACCCCGGTTAATCCGACACGGGCACGTACTCCCGGTGGCTCGTTCATCTGCCCAAATACAAGTATCGTCTTATCGAGCACTCCGGATCGTTTCATCTCCAGCCAGAGGTCGTTCCCTTCTCTCGACCTTTCACCCACGCCAGCGAAGACCGAGTAGCCGCCGTGGGCGGTGGCAATATTATGGATCAACTCCATAATGATGACTGTCTTTCCCACACCGGCACCGCCATAGGCACCGACTTTACCACCTTTGGTGAAGGGTGTGATTAGGTCTATTACTTTAAGCCCCGTCTCCAGCATTTGGGTGGTGGTCTCCTGTTCTTCGAGGGGAGGAGGTGGGCGGTGTATTGGTAAGCGCTCGGTTGTTTCCACCGGACCCAAGCCGTCCAGTGGCTCACCAAAGACATTGAACAGTCTGCCCAAGGTGGCTCTGCCCACAGGGACGGTTATAGGGGCATCGGTGTCCACAGCCTCCACTCCTCTCTGAAGGCCGTCTGTGGGACACAGGGCAAGACAGCGCACCCAATTGTTGCCTACGTGATGTTGCACTTCAAGGACGATTTTTCGACCGTCCTGATTTATTTCAATAGCGTTGCAAATTGCAGGCAGTTTGTCTGGAGGAAACTCGATATCGACAACTGTTCCGATGACCTGGACTACCTTGCCTTTGTTCACTTGCCACCTCCTTTAAGAGTGCAAGGCTTCAGCACCTCCGGTGAGGTCAAGAAGCTCCTTGGTGATCATTTCCTGTCTTGCTTTATTCAGGATCAGAGTTAGTTCTTGGATAACTTGGTTGGCATTGTCAGTAGCATTGCGCATAGCCACCATACGTGCCGACTGTTCGCTCGCGATTGCTTCAAGTATGGCATGGTATACAGACATTTCCACAAACCGGGGTAGAAGTTCGTTCAGTACAAAGCTGGGATCAGGCTCATATATGTATTCCGCAGTCTGTGTTTTGGGCAGAATTGCTGGCTCGACAGGAAGTAAAGGTTCTATTCTTGGTTGTTGTGCCATTGTGGTGATGAAACGGGAGTAGGCTATATAAACTTGGTCAATATAACCGCTAGTATAGTCATCGATTATGATGTGTGATATCGGGAGTGTGTCCAGCAATGAGGGGCGATCGCCGATGTTGGTAAACTCAGCCCTGATATCGAGATGGTGGCGGTGCATGAAGTCCCGCCCTTTGCGCCCCACGGTGATGAGCGTTACCGGCACTTTTTGTTCCAGAATGAAGTTGGTCGTCAGACGGTTCATGTTTGTGTTCAACCCACCACAAAGGCCCCGGTCGGTGGTGATATGCACTATGGCAACTCTTTTGACTGGCCTTTTTTCGAGCAGGGGGTGGAAAGCCCCGTCTTTTGAGGCAGTAGCCGCCAGGTCAGCGATTACTTGGATTATCTTTTCGCTGTATGGGCGTCCTGCCAGTGCCTGTTCCTGAGCGCGCCGCATTCGTGCAGTAGCGATCATTTCCATAGCCTTGGTGATTTTGGCTACATTCTGCACGCTGCGAATGCGACGGCGCAAAAGTCGTGGGCTGATCATGTCTATAAGCTCATAGTCTTTTTGAATTCCTGGATCGCTTTCTTCAAGACTTCTTCGGTCTCAGGCTTTATCTCCTTGTCTGTAGCTATGCGTTTGCCAATTTCGGGATGATTGGTCTCTATGAACTGGTGAAAGTTCTGCTCAAAAGCAGCTACTTTGTCGACAGGTACGTCGTCAAGGTAACCATTGACAACAGCGTAAAGTATGGTCACCTCTTTCTCCAAAGGCATTGGTGCATATTGTGGCTGTTTTAGTACCTCAGTGATGCGCTGTCCACGTTCCAGTTGAGCCCTAGTAGCCTTATCCAGATCGGCGGTACCGAATTGAGCGAAGGTGGCAAGTTCCCTGTATTGAGCCATTTCCAGTCTGAGTCTGCCAGCCACCTGTCTCATAGCTCTTGTCTGGGCGTTGCCGCCCACCCTGGATACTGAGAGGCCTGCGTTTAGTGCTGGACGGATACCAGCGTTGAAAAGGTCCGTCTCAAGATATATTTGTCCATCGGTGATGGAGATAACATTGGTTGGGATGTATGCAGCGAGGTCACCTGCCTGGATTTCGATTATGGGGAGGGCAGTAAGCGACCCTCCACCGTATTCCGGTGCCAGTTTTGCAGCCCGTTCCAACAGGCGGCTGTGGAGGTAGAAGACGTCGCCAGGGTAAGCCTCTCTACCAGGTGGGCGCCTCAGTATTAGAGAAATCTGGCGGTAAGCCCAAGCATGTCTGGTCAGGTCATCGTAGACAATGAGCGCATCTCTACCCTGCTCCATGAATTCTTCGCCTATGGCGCAGCCAGAGTATGGTGCCAAGTATTGCAGTGGTGCTGGGTCAGAAGCAGTGGCTACCACGACCACCGTATGTTCCATGGCACCGTAGCGTTTCAAAATGTCTATCACCTGGGCTACCTTGGAGGTCTTTTGCCCGATTGCCACATAGATACAGATGAGGTCACCGCCTTTCTGTGCGATGATGGTGTCTATAGCTATGGCTGACTTGCCAACGGAGCGATCGCCTATAATCAGTTCGCGTTGTCCCCTGCCGATGGGTATGAGGGCATCGACTATCTTTATACCGGTGTGGACAGGTGTATTAACCGGCTGTCGCATGACCACATTTGGCGCCACTCTCTCTACAGGGCGAGTTTTTGTGGCTTTTATGGGACCAAGGTCATCCAAAGGATTGCCCAAGGGGTCTATGACTCTCCCTATCAACTCATTGCCCACTGGCACCTCTACTACTCTGCCAGTGCTCCTCACCTCATCACCCTCTTTAATCTGGCTGTGGTCGCCAAGGACCACGGCGGCAACACAGTCTTCTTCGAGGTTGAGTGCTAGCCCCATGATGCCGTTCGGAAATTCGACAAGCTCATTGTACTTGGCACCTTGCAACCCCTGTATACGTGCCACCCCGTCGCCGACTTCGATAACGGTGCCCACATCCACCATGCTCACTGTGGCACCGAACTGTCTGATCTGCTCCTTAATTATGGATACTATGTCTCGTTCTCTAGTTGTCATATTGTCCTCCTGAATGGCATCATCTTCTAACCCCGGATAGAGTCTTCTTGAGAGCCTGCAACCTACTTCGGATGCTGCCGTCGATTAAGCTGCTGTCGATCCGGGCAATGAAGCCACCTATGATGTCAGGGTCTACTTCCAGATTCAATACGACTTTTCCGCCGGTGGCTGATTCCAGATATTTTTTGATGTTCTCTCTTTCTGCATCGCTCAGCGGGATAGCTGTGATGACGTCAGCGTGTTTTATGCCACGTTGCTCGTCGAGTAGGCGTCCGTAGGATTGAACCACCTGTTCAAGCTCTCTGAATTTCCCTTTTGCGATGAGGAAGCAAGCGAGGTTTAAAGGTAGCTGGCTTATTCCTGTCAGTCTTTCCCGCAGTAGCTTCAGCTTGAAGTCCAGAGGTATTTTTGTGTTCTCAGCAAATTTGGTTATCTCTGGTTCTGCAGCCAGTTTTGCCATTTCTGTTAACTCGGAATGCCATTCTTCAAGCTTACCGTTTTCCTTGGCAAGCTCGAACATGGCTTCGGCGCAGCGTCTGGCAAAAGTTGTTGCTGGCATAAACTAGTCCTGTATTACTCTTTAAGCAAAGGGCTTTCTTTTAGTGTTTCTTCGATAAGTCTGCGGTGCTTCTCCTTGTCGAGAGTCTCCCTGATCACCTTTTCTGCAGCCATCACGGCGATGTCGGCGAATTCGTGGCGTAGCTCCTCGATTACTTTATCACGCTCCTGCTGTATTTCCGCGCGCGCTTTGGCGATGATGGCTTCGGATTCTCTGCGAGCACTCTCTTTGGCCTCCTCTCTAAGTCTTTCTCCCATCTGGGCTGCCTGAGCTATGATTGCCTGCCCTTCTTGGCGGGCCCTTTCTATCTGTGCCTTTATTTCCTCTTCACTGCGTGCTGCTTGCTGCTTGATCTGTTCTGCCTGTTCCATGGCTTCTCTGATCCGCGCTTGTCTCTCGTCAAGCATCCTGAGCACCGGTTTGTACAGGACGATGCTAAGGAGCAAGAAGAGGATAATAAAGTTGACCAGAAAAGCCAGCAGGAGCGGTAGATTTATCCCAATACCTTCCATATCACTCCATTTACTATCTCAACTTCGGTTCTCAGTCTGCCGGAATGAACGAACCAATGATAAAAGCGGTGATAAGAAGCCCGGCGAAGACTATGGCGCCTACTATTATGGCTCCAACTATGACACTCAAGGAAGTCGGCAGATTCCCATTTTCCATATTTTTCCTCCTGACTGCCTTAGCGCTTGGCTAAACTACTATGGCCAGGATTATGGCTGTGATCAGCGCATAGATGCCGATGGCTTCAGCAAGGGCACCGATCAGGATCATGTTGGTCAGGATAGGTCCTCTGGCTTCTGGGTTGCGTCCCAGAGCCTGCATAGCACCGAAACCGATGAGCCCAAGTCCCAATCCTGGGCCTAGGAACCCCAGCCCGGCAGCCAGCCCTACTGCTAACATCTTCATTGCTTCAGCTTCCATCTACGAACCTCCTTCTAAGAATGTTCCCCTTCGGTGTGGGGTGTTAAAGCTATAATACCAAATACCAGAGTTAGCCCGGCAAAGATCAGCGCCTGAATAAAACCGATAAGTAGTTCCAGCCCATAGAATGGTATGGTGGCGATGAATGGGACGAGGAAGCAGACGACGAGCAGCAGTATCTCACCTGCTGTCATGTTACCAAAGAGACGGAAGGTAAAGCTGATGATGCGGATAAAGTGACTGAAGACTTCAAGGAAACCGACGAACAGGTTTATGAAACCGAAGGCGATGCCAGTGATAGCTGGCCTTATTTTTCCTCTGAAAAGATTGGCAATGCCTTCGCGGAGTTGACCCAGGTTAAAGAAACTGTTCAAGTAACGCAAGGCTCCCAATGATCTCAATCCCCAGTACTCCACGAAGATGAACGACATGATAGCGATGGACAAAGGCACGTTTATGTCAGTATTAGCCGAGCGGAAGAGCGGCACGAAGGTGTCGGCGGCTTCTTTGATGCCGATGGCGCCGAAGAATGGTAGCAGAGCCATATAGGCGTTGGTGATGACATAGAGAAAGATGGTGGCGACAATCGGGAAAAGGGTGCGGGCGTTCTTCTCACCGGCTGCGCCCTGGATAAAATTAAGCAGACTTTCCACAATCAGCTCAGCAAAGTTCTGGAGCCTGTCTGGAACGAGTTTCATCTTGCGGGTACAGAAGGCAAAGAGCACGACTAGCACTATTATAGTAAGCCATGATGCCAGCAGAGTATTGGTGATGACGAATATGTGGTTTATATGGATGACACCTTCTGCCCGAAGTTCCACGTGGGGCTTAGGGACGCTAATAAAGCTAGGTACTTGGATGCCCAGCAGTTTAGAGCCTATGGGACCGACAACGAATCCTACAACCAATAAAGCTAGCAGGACGATGGCTATCCAAGCCAGTATCCTGACTGAGCATCCCGGTCCCATGTTCATTTCGCTGCGTCTTTATTTCTGCTTTTCTCGAGTTTTTGTTGTTCCAGATAGAACTGTCTCAACATACGGTAGAGGCCATAGAACGCCACTACTGTGCCTATGCCAAACCCTATCAGCGTAAACAGTGGCTTTTTGTTGAGGTTTTCCGGTCGGTCGAGCCAGAGGCCGATGCCGGACGGTATCGCCAAGCTGAGGGCTACATACCAGCCCACGCTGAAAAGGAACCAAAGCGGACGTACCCATTCCTTCTTCTGTTGAACTTTCTGTCCGCCTCCTCTAGTTACACCCAAGTTCTCTCCCTCAATTAGCAGTGCTACTGCCATATACCGATCACCTGTGTTTCTAAGCGGCTTTTCATGTAACCCGCAGCTAGCTATGTCAAAAACTTTGCTTTTTACCTCCATCCGATTTCAGTTTATCGGATAGCCGTATTTTTTCATCGGACTTAAGCCTGATTTTTGTCTGCGCCGAAGGGGCTGGTTAACCCATGTGGCTGTGGCTTCATGGGTGAGGTTCAGGACTTGCGTTTACCTAGGTCATCTAGGTCAAGGGTATTGATAAAGTCGTAGAACGCTGATAGCTTCTTCAGTTCCAGTTCGTCGAGTTTTTCCCTGTTCTCGAATTTGTCTCTATCGCTCTCAGCAGCTTTTTCAGCAGGTATCGGTTTTCCAGTCTCGCGATCTAGGAAAATGCCAGCTTTGTCCAGCACTGATTCCTCCACATATATTGGAACCGTGGCTCTAACTGCCAGAGCAATGGCATCGCTGGGGCGGGAGTCAAGTTTAATCTTGCTGAGTAGCCATTCTTTACCCTCCTTGCGGGACCAGACTTCAAAGACGAGACCGTGCTCAGTAGCTATTTCCAGAAAATGGTGGTTTTTCTCCTGCCAGCGGTTGATTATTTTACCTTTATATTCCTTGCTCTGCCAGACAATGTATGCTGTGGTTTCCTCTCCATAACCGCGGTACTGAGAGCGCTCGTGAGGGAACCTGACATCCACAGGGCTGGGACTCTCTGTGGGCTCAAATATGATCTGTGCGTAAAAGGTGTCGGATCGGAGGTCATTAACCACAATTCTGCTAACAATGGTCCCGGAAGCAGCTTCTAGGGCGAGTATGGCATTCCTGAGCAGGTCGTGGGTCATGGGTCGTGCCAGGTCAACGTTTTGTAGCTTTATTGATATAGCATCTGCCTCTGCTGGTCCGATCCAGATGGGCAGGTAACGGTCTGACCTTTTCTCCTTCAATATTACCACGTGCTGGTAGTTCATCAAACTAACTCTGATGCTGTCGATGGTCATCTCGATCATGGGCTTTCCTCCCTTGTCCGCTACGGAAACCATTCTACTCCATCGTTTTTTGGGTGTCAATCGAAGGGTGAGAACTGTGAGCAAATTGCCTGTTGATGGGAGATAGCGCAGCATTCTCACTACCACTCCTAAGATTGGAAACATTTGTTACCTGGGGGCAGTATTGCGTAAAATTAGCCTTGTACTGTTTTATTTCAAGGCAGATATCATGAAGGCTCTAGTGCAACGGGTGACAAAAGCTTCGGTGACTGTTGATGGCGAGGTAGTAGGGGCAATAGGGCAGGGGCTGGTGATATTTGCGGGTGTGGCTAAAGGGGACAGCGAGAAAGACGCTTTGTATCTTGCCGAGAAGGTAGTTAACTTGCGCATCTTCTCTGACGAGGCGGGAAAATTCAACCTTTCGGCGCTTGATGTAAGTGGCGAACTTTTAGCCATCAGCCAGTTCACACTGCTTGCGGACACCCGCAAAGGGCGAAGGCCCAGTTTTGAAGACGCGGCACCCCCGGACGAAGCCGAACCATTGTTTGATTTTTTTGTTGACTGCCTGCGCAAAAGTGGACTGAGGGTCGAAACTGGCCGCTTCCAGCAACACATGCTTGTAGAGATATACAACGACGGACCGGTGACAATAGCGCTTGATAGCAGGGAAAAGTTTTCTTGATTTCAATGGCTTGCTGTAGCAAATAGTTGCAAAAAGTTCGGCATAACTGCTACAATTTTCTTGGTATGAGCTGTGGTCAAATACTGAGGGGGATGGGATACCGCCTGACACCGCAGCGGATGATGGTGGTTGAGGTACTGCACGGCACCGATAAGCATATCAGTGCTGAGGAAATATTTGCTCAGGTACAAGCCAGATATCCGTATGCCAATATCTCTACGGTATACCGTACGCTTGATCTCTTGAAGGAACTGGGGCTGGTCGCCGAGATATCTCTGGGCGATGGGTGTGTCCGTTTTCACCCAGTGGACAAGGGTCACCACCACCATCTGGTATGCCAGAGTTGCCGCAAAGTGGTCGACATACCAGAGACTGCGCTAACACCTCTTGCCGAAGGCCTGAGTAAAGAATACGGCTTTAAGGTGGAGCTGCGGCATATGGCTATCTCTGGTTTGTGTGCTGAGTGCCAGAAACAGACAGCACAGCAAGCCTGAGACTGAGCAATTATATTTTTGCGTTCTGGCGCAATAGTTTGCAATTGCGCTTAATGCAGAAAAGTAAGGAGGCAGATGTGCATATCCCGGATGGTTTTATAAGTACACCTGTGGCTGTGGGAGGGATAGCTATAGCTGCTGGTACGGTAGCCTATGCTGTCAAGGCGACGAACAGGAGGCTGGGAGAAAAACAGGTGCCGTTGATGGGTGTACTGGCGGCATTTATCTTTGCTGCCCAGATGCTCAATTTTCCTGTGGCTGGGGGCACTTCGGGGCACTTTATGGGGGCAGCGTTGGCGGCGATACTATTGGGACCATGGGCTGGACTTCTGATAATGACGTGTGTCCTCTTGGTGCAGTGTCTGGTGTTCCAGGATGGCGGGCTTCTAGCTCTGGGTGCCAATATTATCAATATGGGAATTGTCGGTTGCTTTCTAGGGTATTATATTTACCGCGGTTTTACTGCGCTGGTGCGTGGTAAAAAAACGGCTTTGATTGGTGGAGGTATAGCTGGCTGGGCATCGATTGTGGTGGCTGCTATTTTCTGTGCAATGGAGCTAGGTATTTCCAGTACTGTGCCCCTGTATGTAGCGCTTCCGGCGATGGGTGGCATTCATGCGCTCATTGGAATCGGTGAGGGACTGATAACAGCGGCGGTGCTGGCGCTGGTGATGGCTACCAGACCCGACCTGATGAAGCTGGAGCCACAAAAAACTTAGAAAGGGGGTCTCAAAGGCTATGAAATTCCAGTGGTGGCATGGCGCTTTAATAGCCAGTTTTATCTTGGCATTGCTGTCGCCAGTAGCATCATCGTCCCCCGATGGACTGGAGCGAGTGGCTGAAGATAAGGGGTTCATAGAGGCAGCCAGAGAATCATGGTATGAGCTTATCCCCGACTACACAATGCCTGGCATTGGCAGTGAGGTGCTGGCTACTGTAATTTCCGGCGTGCTCGGCACGGCGCTATTGTTCGGCATAGGTTACGGGATTGCCAGAGCGTTGAAGGCGAGAGATGAAACATAGCTTTGTAGACCAGTACTGTGATTTAAACAGCTTTATCCACAGGCTTGATCCTAGGACAAAGTTTGTTGTCAGCCTTGCTTTTATTCTGGCAGTGTTGCTGACTCCGGCTGGCGAGTGGTTGATGTTTGCTTTTTATTTTCTGGTTGTTTTGGGGTTACTGGCTCTCTCCAAGTTGCCGCCTTTTTATGTCGTGAAACGGTCGCTGGTTGTTATCCCCTTTGTCCTGCTGGTGGCTGTTTTCATTCCGTTCTTTAAGGAGGGCGAGGTGGCTGGCAGCTATAATATCTGGCTGTGGGAGATATCGGTCACCTACAGCGGGCTTTTTGTGCTGGCGAATGTTGTGGCAAAGGCTTGGCTGTGTATCCTCTGTCTAATCTTGCTATCTTCGACCACTAGACTGGCTGAGTTACTGAAGGGGCTATGCCAGCTTGGCGTTCCTCAGGTCGTAGTATTGATACTTTCCTTCATGTACCGCTATGTTTTCGTTCTGGTGGACGAGGCGATGAGAATGCATCAGGCATATCAGAGCCGGGATATTGGTGGAAGCCTGCTGCGCCGGTTGAAGGCGTTCGGCAATATGATCGGCGTCCTTTTCATCAGAAGTTATGAGCGTGGGGAGAGGATTTACGCGGCAATGGTATCTAGGGGTTTTGATGGGCAGGTGCGCACATTGCGCCCTTTGGAATTGAAGGGCGCTGATATCTCTTTCAGTGTAGTTTTGGGAATTTTGTTGGCGTCACCTTACATCATCTGGTGGGTTCGATGGTAGACAGAGTCATCTATATCAAAGACCTCTCTTTCGTTTACCCAGATGGGACTCATGCTTTAAAAAAGATAAGTCTTTCTGTTTATGCTGGCGAGAGTGTGGCAATAGTCGGTCCAAACGGTGCCGGGAAATCTACATTACTCCTCCATCTCAATGGGGTGTTACGCGGAAATAGCACGGTGGAGATATGTGGCATCCCTGTCAGGGATGGAAATTTGAAGGAGATAAGGAAAAAAGTGGGGCTGGTGTTCCAGGACCCAGATGACCAGCTCTTTTCTCTGACTGTTTTCGAGGATGTGGGTTTTGGACCGTTGAATATGGGTTGTTCTGAGGCCGAGGTAAATGAACTGGTTTCTCGAGTGCTGGGATGGGTGGGGATGAAGGGGTACGAGAAGCGTTCCCCGCACCATCTGAGCATCGGCGAAAAGAAGCGGATCGCCATCGCTACCGTGCTGGCGCTTGATCCGGAGGTCTTGGTGCTTGACGAGCCTACAAGCAACCTCGACCCCAGAAGCAAATGGTCCCTGGTGACGCTGTTAAGGCACCTCCTAGTGACCAAAGTAATAGCCACTCACGACCTCGAATTGGTGCGCGTTTTATGTCAGCGTGTAGTTGTGCTGGATAAAGGTGAGGTGGTAGCTGACGGCACTACTGAGACTATTCTCAATGATCTGTCACTCTTGCGGGCACACGGACTAGCACCTGAGGACTAGTCCAGTTCTAGGCTGATATCCAGCGCTCTGGCTGAGTGGGTGAGCGCGCCTACCGATATCATGTCCACACCGGTTTCTGCTATTGCCCGAATCCTCTCAAGAGTGACCCCGCCTGAGGCTTCAACAAGGGCACGCCCTTTTATCAGTTGCACGCTGTGGCGCATGTCTCCCAGGCTCATATTGTCCAGCATGATGATGTCGGCACCAGCTTCAGCGGCTTCACGTGCCTCTTCGGGTGTTTTTACCTCTATCTCGACCTTTGTTCCCGGTGGCACCTTGTGGCGGGTCTGAGCAATTATTTCCTTTATGTTTTTACCGCTGCGGCGCAGTACTGTCAGGTGGTTGTCCTTTATAAGGATGCCATCGCCGAGATGCATACGGTGGTTCCTACCGCCGCCGAGCCTAACGGCGTATTTTTCCAGTAGCCGCAAGCCCGGTGTGGTCTTTCTGGTGTCGGTTATGCTGACAGGGAGCCCACTGACTGCCTGAATGTAGCGTGCTGTCTCTGTGGCGATGCCGCTCAGATGTTGCAGGAAGTTCAAAGCCAGGCGTTCGGCTTTCAACATGCTGGAGACTCTTCCTTGCAGTCTGGCTACGACGTCTCCGGGCTTGACCTTGCCGCCGTCTTTGATGAGTAGTTCGATATGAAGTTCGGGGTCGACCCTGAGAAAGACCTCCCTTGCTATTTCGATCCCGGCGATGATGCCCTCAGCCTTGGCTAGGATGTAGGCAGTCCCACGTTCGGAATCTGGTATCAGTGAGTCAGTGGTTATGTCCCCGTGACTGAGATCCTCTTGCAAGGCTAGCTCAATAAGCTGCCCTATTTGATGGACGTCCAGACCGCCTTCCAGACTATTCACTGCTGTCTTCTTGCAGTTCCTGCAAAATCATGTTAACACATGCGGATACTGCTTTTCTAACCGGGGCAGTGAATTCCTCACCGAAGGTGCTGACATCTGCTGCTTCGATAGCGTAGATGGTTATCTTTTGAGGCAGACGTAAGCCAAGCCTGCTGCCAAGTTCGAGGGCTGTCCTGAAGTCGATGCCGTGTGGAGAGGTAATGTGATCGGCAGTGTCGAATGCCTCGGGTGTGAGTCTGTAGATCTGCCCCGGTGTACCCCCGACTGTCTGGATGGCATCTATTATGATTGCTTGGTCATAGCCGGTGAGCAAATCGAGCAGGACAAGCCCTGTTGTTGCCGTCTCCGCAACTGTGACATCAGGACGGCTGATTTTCTCTCTCAGCGCCGCGGCAACATAAAGCCCCGCACCGTCATCGGTGAGCAGGGAATTGCCTATCCCCAGTATCAGTATCTTCCCTCTATCAGGCACTAAAACAGTTCTGCTCTAAACTTCACCAAGGACACCTTATCTTTTTAGCCTCTCCACTACTTCGCCCTTGCTGTTATAGATAATAATCTCCATCGGTGCTTGTCCCGGTAGGGAATGAGTGGCGCAAGCAAAGCAAGGGTCATAGGGGCGCCATGCCATCTCTATGCGGTTGAGCAACCCCTCGGTTATTTTCTTGCCCGGCTGGATAAGTGCCATGGCTGCTTTTTTGATTGACATGTTAAATGCTGCGGAGTTGCCCACAGTGGCTACAATCAGGTTTGCCTTTTTGATCACGCCTTTCTCGTCTGTAACATAATGATGGATCAAGGTACCGCGTGGGGCTTCGACGATGCCGAAGCCCTCGTCCGGTTTAGCTGTAGGGATGGTTCGGATGTTGGGGCTGGTGATCTCAGGGTCACGGCTCAATTCCAAAAGCCTTTCGGCAGCGTAGAGGAGCTCAACAAGCCTGGCCCAATGCATAGCTAAAGTATGGTGCACCGGCTTGCTCCCAAGTGTGGAGTACATCTTCTCGTAAGCCTCCTGAGCCAGTGGTGTCGCCATGCCATCAGCAGTGTTGAGGCGGGCAAGCGGTGCCACACGGTAGACACCGCTGTCCTTACCGTCTACAAAGCCTTTCCAGCCAATCTTCTTCAGGAAGGGGAACTTGATGTAGCTCCAGGGCTCGACGTGCTCGGCGATGTGGTCCAAGTACTCTCGTGGTGAGAACTTGGCAAACTCCTTACCATCAGGATCCACCACCCTGACTTTGCCATCGTAGAAATTCACCTTGTTCTTGTCATCTACCAAGCCCATGTAGTAGGTGCGGTGGGTATAGGCTTCGCTCAGGATCATATCGACATATTCTTTATTCTTCAGTACGATATCGTCGAAGACTTTAAGGGAAAGCTTCGCGAATTCTACAGAATCTTTGGCAATTTGCTCTACCTCTTTTCGTTCCTCTTCGGTGAGACCTTTGCTGATGCCCCCCGGAAGCCCGAAGACAGGATGCACAGCCCTACCGCCGAGCATGTGGATGATACGGTGGTTCTGCATTCGCGTCTTTATCACGGCTCCGCCAAGTTCCAGTCCGACCTTGGCGATGACGCCGAGGATATTGCGCTCTGCTACCGGGGCCTCGGGGCCCATGATAAAGTCTGGACCGGCGAGGATATAGAAGTGGGTGGTATGGTCGGTGACATAGAATGCACTGTAGAAAAGCTCGCGTAGCTTTTTGGCAGGACTCGGCGGGTCGACATGGAAGAGGTCATCAAGGCATTTAGTCGCTGCAATGTGGTGCGCTTCAGGGCAGACACCGCAGATACGCTGGGTAATCTGTGGCATGTCCTCAGCTAGACGCCCTTCACAGAATTTTTCGAATCCTCTCAGCTCTGGCACTTGGAAATAGACATTTTCCACACCGCCAGCATCATTGAGGAAGATTTCGATCTTGCCGTGTCCTTCCAGACGAGTGATCGGATCAATGGTGATCTTCTTCATTTTATCCTAGCCCTCCTTAACAGAGAATCAGGCAGACTATATCGGTAGAAAGTGCCCACAGGGTCACAGATATCGTCGATAATTTTCTGTATCTCTTCAGGGTTGTTGGCATCGATCACCGAGGCAACTGCGCTGAGGAAGTGTGCTCCCTGGTCAATTACCCCCTCTACGGGACCGTAGCAGCCAGTGCAGGGCATGTTAGCCTGCGGACAGGGCGCGCCACAACCACCCCTGGTGGCGATGCCGGCACAGAGCAGCCCCTGCTCCAGAAGGCACACCTCGGCGTCGGGTATAATTTCGAAGGTGCGGTAGAATTTTTTCACCTTCTTTACGTCCCGCTTCCGCGGGCAGTCATCACAAACCGCCTTGACGCTGTGGCTGATTACCGTGCCTTTGGGCGGTAATTTCCCCTGAATTAGTGCTTCCAGAGCCAACCAGGTAGTTTTTTCCTCCGGCGGGCAGCCGGGGATGACGTAGTCTATCTCGACGGTCTGACGCAGGGATCTGACGGTATCGTAAAACTCGGGAATGGTGAGCTCACCCTCCGGTACCTTAAACTTGGTCTGGGGAAAGACTTTTTCCTTGTTGTCTGTAGACTGAGTTTCCAGGTAAACCTGTTTGAAAATCAGCTCTCTATTAAACATATTGCCTAAGCCAGGGATACCGCCATTGTGAGCACAGGAGCCGTAGGCGATCATCACCTTGGACTTTTCTCGCAGCATCTTTGCCAGATGTTCCTGCTCTGAGTTCCTGATGGCGCCATTGAATAGGCAGACATCTATGCTCTTATCGGGCATTGCCTCCACGTCCTTATATTTGACGTCGATAGCCACAGGCCAGAAGACTATATCTGCGGCTTCAGCCAGCTTGAGTATCTTGTCTCCGATCTGTAGCTGCGCGATTTCGCAGCCACCGCAACTGGCTGCCCAGTAGAGCGCTACTTTAAGTTTAGCCATGTTTTGCCTCCTTGGAGTTCTTCCCGAAAGGGCCTAAGGCTCTGACTTTTTCGGTCATCTCGTCAACGATGGCAACGAAGCGATCGCCTTCGGATGCTGACACCCAGTCAAGCCGCACGCGGTCCTCTTCGATTCCCATCTGGGCCAGCATCTTTTTGAGCAGTGGCATACGGCGCGCTGTTTTATAATTGCCCTCGACGTAGTGGCAGTCACCCGGGTGACAGCCTAGAACAAGCACGCCGTCAGCCCCCAGTTCGAAGGCTTTGAGGACAAAAGTCGGCTCCACACGGCCGCTGCACATAACCCTGATTATACGCACATTGGGCGAACATTTCATCCTGGCGGTGCCAGCTAGATCGGCTCCTCGATAGGAGCACCAGTTGCAACAAAAGCCGACTATTTTTGGTTCGAAGCTCATACTAATACCCCCTCGATTTCTGCCATTATTTCTTCGGTGGTGAAATGCTTCTGTGTGATCGCTGCGCTGGGGCAGGCGGCAACACAGGTGCCACAGCCCTTGCACAGCGCTTCGTTTATTCTCGAGACCTCTTTGTCTTCGATGAAGGTTATGGCGTTGTACGGGCAGAGGATGTTACAGACCCTGCAGCCAGAACACTTCTCCTCATCGATTACAGCCACGGTGGCTTCAAGCTCGACCTTGCCCTTGCTGATTAGACTTAGCACTCTGGTGGCGGCGGCGGAAGCCTGCGCTACTGTATCGGGGATGTCCTTGGGACCCTGGCAGCAGCCGGCGATGAATATGCCGTCTGTCATAGTAGCTACCGGGTCAAGCTTGGGATGTCTCTCGATGAAGAAGCCGTCTGCCCCCTGGCTGATGCGGAATAACTGGGCTACCTGCTTGGCATCAGAGCGTGGCTCAAGCGCTATGCACAGTATCACCATATCCACCGGGACGCGGATCACCTGACCGAGCAGGGTATCCTCGCCGCAGACGATGAGTTTTCCCTTCTCTTCATTGGTCAATGCCCTGTCGGTGACCTCAGCCGCCTTGCCGCGGATGAACTTAACACCCTCTTTGGACAGTCTCTCGTAGAACTCCTCGTAGCCTTTGCCGAAGCAGCGCATGTCGATATACATCTGGTAGACATCAGCTTCGGTCTTTTCTTTAATAAGATGGGAGTACTTGAGGGCGTACATGCAGCATACTCTGGAGCAATAGCGGTGGTAGTTTTCATCTCGGCTGCCCACGCAATGGATGATGGCGACGCTCTTTGGCTCCGAGCCGTCTCTGAGAACTATCCTGCCGCCCGTAGGACCGGCAGCGTTGCACAGCCTTTCAAACTCCAGGGCGGTGTAAACGTTGGGGTAGCGCCCGTAGCCGTATTTGACGATGGGCGTGGGGTCGAAGGGGTCATAACCGGTGGCGATTAGGATGTTGCCGACCTCAAGTTCCACAATCTTGTCCTGCTGTTCGAAGTCTATGGCGCCGGGCTCGCAGAACTTCTCACAGGCACGGCACCTACCTTTGAGGAAGTAGACGCAGTGCTCTTTATCTATCACAGGTATGTTGGGAACTGCCTGCGGGAAGGGTGTGTAGATGGCTTTCCGTTCGCCAAGCCCCAGGTCGAATTCGCTGGGCGCCTTCCACGGGCATTTCTCCATGCAGACACCGCAGCCGTTGCACTTTTCCTCATCGACAAAGCGGGCCTTCTTGCGGACTTTGACCTTGAAGTTCCCAATGAACCCCGAGACCTCCTCAACCTCGCTGTAGGTCATCAGTGCGATATTGGGATGAGAACCGGCTGCGGTCATTTTGGGCGTCAGGATGCAGGCGGAACAGTCCAAGGTGGGGAAGGTCTTATCGAACTGGATCATGTGTCCGCCGATGCTCGGGTCCTTTTCCACCAGGTATACCTTGTGTCCGGCATCGGCGATCTCCAGGGCGGCTTGGATGCCGGCAATGCCACCGCCGACTATCAGCGTTGCCGGGTTTACCGGCACCTCTTTCGTCTCCAGAGGCTGGTGGTAGCGAACGCGTTTCACCGCAGCGCTGACCAGTGCCTTTGCCTTCTCTGTGGCTTTGTCATGGTCTTCGGTTGTCCAGGAACAGTGCTCGCGGATATTTGCCATCTCAAAGAGATAGGGGTTCAGCCCGGCTTCCTGTACGGCGTGGCGGAAGGTGGGCTCGTGGAGGAGCGGTGAGCAGGAGGCGACCACCACCCTGTTGAGCTTTAGGTTCTTGATGTCCTCTTTTATCATGTTCTGCCCCGGGTCGGAGCACATAAACTTGTATTCTCGAGCCACCACCACCGAGTCCAGCTTTTTAGCAAATTCCACCACATGCTGTACGTCAACGGTACCAGCTATATTAGAGCCACAGTGGCATACATATACTCCGATCTTCGGTTTCTCCATCGCGTCTCCTCCTTTAACTTGCTGCGACCTCACTATAGTGCCTCCGCGACCAATTCGGAGAGATCCTTTATTTCGATTACCTCGCTCTTGTTAGTGGTGAGCACGGCGTCGTTGAAGTTTGCCATACAGTAGGGGCAGCTCACGGCGAGAATTTCAGCCCCTACCTCAGCCACCTGTTCCAGCCTCAGCTCGGAGAATCTCTCTCCTTTCTTGGTCTCCATCCATAGCCTTCCGGCGCAGCCGCCACAGCATAGAGAGTATTCCCGGTTATCCTGCATTTCCGTGTACTCGATGCCGGGAATGCTCGATAGTACACGTCTGGGCTCCTCGTAAATGTTTTGGTATCTGCCAAGACAGCAAGAATCGTGGTAAGTTACCTTTTTGACCAGTGGCTTGGAAAACTTCAATTTCCCCTCCTGGATCAGCTGGTCGAGGTATTGAGAGAGATGGATTACTTCGTAGTTGCCACCAAACTCTGAGTATTCGTCTTTAAAGGTATGATAACAGTGGGGTGAGGTGACGAGGATCTTTTTCACGCCCAGTTCGTTGAATATTTTGATATTACTCTCAGCGAGCTTATGGAATAAGCTCTCGGCGCCAGCCTTGCGGATGCTCTCGCCACAGCAGAGGACGCTATTGTCCGGGATACCGAAGTCCACCTTAAGCTTTTTCAGTATATTAACCGTGGCAATGGCAGTCCTCCTGGTGGGTGGATCATAACATTGGTAGCAACAGGGGAAGTAGAGGATCTCGGTGCCCTTGGTGAAGGTCTTGACGCCGAGGTCTTTAGCCCAGTCCATGCGTTTTTCCGGTGGCTCACCCAGAGGGTTGCCGACGGCGGAGATGTTCTTCTCTGAAATGCGCAGGGAGTGGGGCACGATGCCGGCACCGATTTCCATGATGACCCGTCTGATAGCTCGCATCAGAAGTGGCATCTGGACGTCCCGGGGGCATCTTTTTACGCAGGCGTTGCAGGCGACACATTTCCACACCTCCTCATTCTCGAAGTCCACCACGCCTAACTGTGCTTTATGGACGAGCTTGCGGAGTGAGAATGTGGTCACCCGGTTCCACGGGCATATTCCGGTACAGAGACCGCATTGAAAACACAGCTTGAGGGCGTCACCGCCCTCTTCTAGGATAATATCAGTGGTCTCTTTGGATGGTGTGAGCAGTTCGATTTCCATTTTTCACCCTTCCTTTCCTTGAGTATTAAGAAAGCGGTGGAAATTATATAGTATGTCTGCAGTTCTTGCAAGAGCCGTGCTAGAAGGGTGGCTACAATGGAATATTGAAGACAGCGTCTTTCCCAGTTAGCCAACCGCTGAGCCGTTACTCCTATGGTCTATTTCGCTGGCGTATGGAGATCGAGCGGACCAAGTCTTCTTATCTGTTCGGTCATCTCACTGACGACTGCGGCAAAGCGGTCAGCCTCTGACGCTGATACCCAGTCCAGCCTCAGCCTCTCCGGTTCGATGCCAAACTGGGAAATGAGTTTCTTCAAAAGTGGGATTCTTCTAACCTCTTTTACATTACCTTCCAGGTAATGACATTCGCCGGGATGTCAGCCGCAGACCAGGACGCCGTCTGCCCCGAGCTCAAATGCTTTTAGGATTAGGGTGGGCTCGACACGCCCGCTGCACATGACACGGACTATGCGGATGTTAGGGGGATATTTCTTTCGGGACGTGCCAGCAAGGTCAGCGGCAGCATAAGCGCACCAGTTACACATGAAGCCTACGATTCTTGGTTCGAAACTCATATCAGCACTCCTTCCAGTTCTGACATGATTTGCTCTGTGGTGAAGTGTCTAGCCGTAATGGCACCGCTGGGACAGGCTGCAGCACAGGTACCACAGCCTTTACACATAGCCTCGTTAATCACTGAGACCTTCTCATCTTCGTTGAATGAGACAGCGTTATATGAACAGAGGGAAATACAGGTCTTACATCCTGAACACAGTTGTTTGTCGACGAAGGCGGTAGTTGGTTCGGTCTCTACGCTGCCCTTGGTGATGATAGCCATGGCTCGTGCAGCGGCTGCTGAAGCCTGAGCAACAGTGTCAGGTATATCTTTGGGCCCCTGACAACAGCCGGCGATGAGCACACCTTCGGTGGTGGTGGCTACTGGATCAAGCTTGGGGTGTTTTTCTAGGAAGAAGCCATCCCGACTACGGCTTATGGAGAATAGCTTAGCGGTTTCGCCAGTGTCTGCCCTAGGCTCAAGGGCGACGCTCAGGATGACAAGGTCTACCGGGAGACGCCGCTGCCTGGAGATGAGTGTGTCCTCACAGACAACGATAAGCTTTCCTTGCTCTTCGGGAGTCTCGGCAACATCGGTGACCTCTCCAGCACGGCCCCTGATGAAGTTTACCCCTTCTTCCTGGAGGCGGTTGTAGAATTCTTCGTAACCTTTGCCGAAGCAGCGCAGGTCAATATACAGGTCGTAGATTATGGCGTCAGGAATTTTTTCCCTGATGATGTGGGCAAATTTTAGCGAATGCATGCAGCAAACACGGGAGCAATACTCGTGGTAGTTGATGTCACGGCTGCCGATGCAGTGCAGGATAGCAATGCTCTTGGGCTCAGTTCCATCTTTGAGGACTATTTTGCCGGCGGTGGGACCTGAGGCATTAGTCATTCTTTCGAACTGGAGGCTGGTGATGACGTTGTCATATCTGCCATAGCCAAACTGGGTCATCGGCGTGGGATCGAAGGGGTCAAACCCTGTGGTAAGGATGATGCAGCCCACCTCCAGGCCCAGAATCTGCTCTGTTTGTTCGAAGTCTATTGCTTTAGTCTCGCAGAATCTTTCGCAGGCGCGGCACTTCCCTTTGAGAAAGTAGGTGCAGTGTTCACGGTCGATGACAGGGATGTTCGGCACTGCCTGAGGGAACGGTGTGTAGATCACTTTTCTCTTACCCAGCCCGAGGTCGAATTCGTTGTCGACCTTTATGGGGCATTTCTCCTGGCAGGTGCCACAGCCAGTGCATTTTGATTCGTCAACATAGCGCGGCTTCTTCTTTATCTTGACTTTGAAGTTGCCCACATAGCCTGAAACCTCTATGACTTCACTGTATGTTAGGAGTTCTATGTTTTTGTGTGACCCCACCGAGGCCATCTTCGGGGTCAATATTCAGGCACTACAGTCTAGTGTGGGGAAAGTCTTGTCAAGCTGTGCCATGTGGCCGCCGACAGAGGGTTCTCGTTCCACCAGATATACCTTATACCCTGCATCGGCGATTTCCAAAGCTGCTTGAATGCCAGCTATGCCGGCACCGACCACGAGCGTGTGTGGGTTCACGGGCACAACTTTGGTCTCCAGTGGCGTATGGAAAAGCACGCGCCTGACTGCGGCGCTGACCAGGGCTTTAGCCTTTTCAGTCGCCTTGTCTTTATCTTCGTGCACCCAGGAGCATTGCTCCCGGATGTTCGCCATTTCAAACAGGTAAGGGTTCAAGCCGGCGTCGGAGACAGCCCTGCGGAAGGTCTGTTCATGCAGGCGTGGTGAGCAAGAGGCGACTACGATGCGGTTGAGCCCAAGTTCCCTGATATCATTCTTTATCAGTTCCTGCCCCGGGTCGGAGCACATAAACTTATAGTTGCGGGCTATGGCTACGGAGGGTAGGCTCTTGGCAAATTCGGTAACTGCCTCCACATCCACTGTGCCGGCGATGTTGGCACCGCAATGACAGATATAAACGCCTACTTTCGGCTCCATGTCATATTCCTCCTTATACTTTGACCAGCGTCTTTAAGACCTTGTCGACAGAGACTATGTTTTGACGCAGCCCCAAGGTCTTGTGGTCGATGCCAAAGGCGATGCCCATTAGCTGGGTGAAAAACAACACCGGTATATGGAAGTTGGTCTTGAATCTTCTGTTGACCGCACCTTGATAGGCATCTAGGTTTACCTGACAGAATGGGCAGACTGTTACTATAAGGTCAGCACCATTTGCCTGGGCATTCTCCAGCAATTTCCTGATGAGGCCCAACACGATTTCGTCCTCTGACAGGATCAGCGAGCCGCCGCAGCAGCGGGCTTTGAGTGGGTAGGGTACCACTTGAGCTCCTAGGCTCTCTGTAAGGCGGTCGAGCGACTGCGGGTTTTCAAGGTCATCAAAGCTAGGCGCGGGACGGATGACTTGGCAGCCGTAGTAAGGCGCAACCTTGAGGTTGCTTAGGTCGACCTTAACGCGCGCCTTGATTTCATCGCTGCTGATATCGTTAGCGAAGACATCGAGAATGTGGCGCACCCTCACTGTACCATGATACTCCAGCCCCCCAGCGGCCAGTGCTTCAGTTATTCTCGCCCTGATTTCAGGGTACTGCTGGAAGTGCTGGTTTGTCCGGCTCAAAATCAGGTAGCAATCGCTGCAAGCAGCTACTAGGTCGAAACCTCTTTTTTCTGCCAGTGCCAAGTTTCGGGCGCAGCAACAGAATGCAGCCAACTCATCAACCACAGTGTAAGGTGTGGAGCCACAGCAGTTCCAGTCGTCCAGTTCGATAAGTTCTACATCAAGGGCTTTAGCCACAGCGCGCGCAGAAGAATCGTACATAGGAGTCTCTTCATGCATGCAGCAGCCGGGGAAGTAAGAATAGTACTTCATTGTTTTAGAGCCCTCCCATTGCCTCAGCTTTATCAAGGATTGCCTTAAGTTGCTTCATAGGTTCTGGTTTCAGTTTGTGGGCTTTGATAGGCATGCGGCCGTGAAGCAGCAGACTTAACGCCGGACGCCACATCTTCAGGGCTTTCAACGGGTTTGTTTGCAGGAAGTATGCCATCATGCAACCAAGGCGTGGTATCAAACCAAAGGCATGCACGGTGTCACTGAAGAGCCTGTAGAGCTTAGCTGTGCTGACACGCGGGTGTGTACGGTAATGGCGCATGGACAGATGCTCCAGGGCGTGCATGATGTATGTGGGTACGATGCCTCGTGGGCATCGTACGGTACACATGTAGCAGGAGAGACAGAGCCACATGGTGTTACTGGAAAGCACTTCATCGCGTATCCCAGCCCTTGCTAAGGCGATGAGCTCGCGCGGTGTGTAGTCCATCTTGTTAGCATTGGGACAGGATGCCGAACAGGTGCCGCATTGAATACACAAATTTATCTTTTCTCCGCCCGGCATTGCGGAGATCTCTCGGATAAAATCGTTCACGCCATGCACTTTTGCTGTTACCATAATTTGCCTGTCCTTTTTGTCAGGATGAGCCTAATTATAAATCTCAAGTCTGGCAAAGTAAAACCTACACATTCAATGAGCCCCCCTCATCGGCAAAAAGGGAGCTCACAGAAAAAGCGCCCAACTCGGTCTCTTGGTTTTCCCTACCCAGCGCTGGCGTTTAGCTCCGGTTAGTCCTGCGCTGACGTGATCTGTATGTCTGCAGGACTTGATAGACGCCACTTATGTTCAGGAACCAGAAAATGGCTCCTACAATTACGATGAGGATGGCCACTGTGCTTAGCGCTGCGATCAATCCTGTTGTCATCTAATTACCTCCTGCTAATCAACTTCTATTAAAATCTGTGGGAGGGTAAGAGGCGGGAGTTTCAAGGAAGGGTGAAGTTTAGCCGGTTTTCAGGCAGGTCGGGAATGGACTCTTACCCCCACGGGAACCAGTTTAGCACGTAGCCTGTAGACTGGCTTGCGTTTTGATGCTTGTTTTTTTATTGTAAAAAAGACTCGTATTGAGTGTGCTAGTAATAGGTATTTATGCCTAGCCAGCCTTGATGGTGGTCAGCTCTCTTAGTTCATTTTTCTCCGATGTTGGTATAATATAGTGCGGGAGGCAGGTTTGGGAAAGATAAGAGTATTGATTGCTGATGATCACGCTTTTGTGCGGGAGGGGACGCGCCGGATCCTTGAGCAGGAACCGGACATAGAAGTTGTGGCTGAGGCGGGTGATGGTGAGGAGGCAACAAGGCTGGTGTGTGAGTTAAAGCCCGATGTCGCTATTGTCGATATCGCTATGCCGCGGCTTGATGGCATTGAGGCAACGAGGCGGATAAAAAGTTTCTGTCCTGAAGTGGCAGTCCTTGTCCTGACTGCTTATGATGATGACCAGTTTGTTTTCAGTCTACTTGAAGCGGGGGCTGCAGGGTATTTACTGAAGAATGTTCGTGGCAGCGAGATAGTAAATGCGGTGCGGGCGGTCTACAGTGGTGATTCTGTATTGCACCCTTCAGTTACAAAGAAGGTTTTGAAGAGGCTTGTTGGACTCTTGGGGACGCGGTGGAAGCAAAACCCAGCGGAGCCGCTTACGGAGCGCGAGATGGAGGTTTTGGGGTTAGTTGCCAAAGGGCTAAGCAACAAAGAGATCGCCGAGGAGCTCTGTTTGAGTATACGAACAGTGCAGGGGCATCTAGCCAATATTTTTAACAAGCTGCATGTGAACACGCGGACTGAAGCTGCAGTCTATGCTTTGAGAGAAGGCTGGGTAATGCTGAACGATGTCTCTTGAAGGGCGCTTGCTTTCTTTGTTCACCTGGTTGTGGAAACGGTTTGTGCCTGAGCGGGGTTGGTGGCGAAGCTTTATTCTCAGTCCAAGCTTATGGCTGGTGACAATTCTTTTTGTAGCGATAACAGTCGTCCAGTACCACGGTTTAACATACCCTGTTTCTTTTGTTAACCTGCTAGCGAGACTGGGTCTAAGCCCCCACACTTTTGAGAGGGCTCTTTACCTCGTACCTATCGTTCTGGCAGGTTTTATGTTTCAGGGATGGGAGGGGCTGGCCATCGCACTAGCGGCTTTGGTCTGTATGTTACCTGCTGCTCTTAGGACAGCTCCCTCTTCGGTTGGCGTCCTGATTGAGATCGGTGTGGTAACCGCTGTCGGCTGCTTAGTCGCTCTAGGTATAAGATGGTTCAGGATGGAATCCCAGCAGCGCCTGCGGTTGGTGGCTCTAAACTATGTTTCTAATGTGGTCTCACAATCGCTGGAATTAGAGCAAATCCTTGAGAGCAGTATCAATAGCATACACGAAGTTATGGACGTGGATGCTGTGCTGATATTTCTGCTAGACAGGGAGACTAGGGAGCTCCGTCTCCGGGCTCACAAAGGGGTCTCCGCTGAATTCGCGGTTGGTGTTGACAGGTTGAAAGTCGGGGAGGGACTGAACGGGATGGTTGCCCTTACAGGGCTACCAGCATTGATAAGGGATGCCTCGCGCGATCCGCGGGTAACCAAATCGGCTGTCAGGAAAGAAGGGATACATTCTCAAGTGATAGTGCCGATAAAGTCGAAGGGCAAGGTCATGGGCACTTTGTCCGTGGCAATGAGACGACAGCGGAAATTTCTCCCTGAAGAGGTGGAGCTACTCATGGCTATTGGCGGGCAGATCGGGATGGCTGTGGAGAACGCCAATCTTTACGATGAGCAGCGGAAGTTTATTGAGAGGCTGCAAGCCTCTGAGGAAAAGTTCCGTCAGATCTTTGAGAACGCTCATGACGCTATCTGGGTGCATGATATGGAGGGGAACGTTATCTCGGCAAATGAAGCTGCAGCTAGGTTGACGGGCTATGATGTAGGCACGCTACTTCGCATGAATGTTAAATCATTCCTTACTGATGAGGGACTTAGCCTTGCCAGAGACATTCGCAGAAGGCTCCTCAGCAATGAGCCCGTTGCTCAACCATATGAGCAGAAGCTGATCACTAAAACTGGAGCAGAAGCCGTGCTGAAGTTAACCACCAGTTTGATCACCAGCGGTGGTAAGCCGGTGGGGTTTCAACATATTGCACGTGATGTTACCAAGGAAAAGAGGTTGCAGGAAAGCCTGCGATATTATCTTGGTCAAATCACCAAAGCACAGGAGGAAGAAAGGAAACGTATTGCCAGGGAGCTTCATGATGAGACCATTCAGGCGCTGGTTGTCCTGACCCGTCAAATAGACGAGATTGTTTCAGGCGATAGGGGAATATCTGAATATAAGAAGATATTGTTGGAGAACCTGAGAGACCAAATAGAGTCCATCATACAGGATATAAGGCGGCTGAGCCAGGACCTCAGGCCACCTGCACTGGATACGCTTGGTTTAATCCCTGCCTTAGAGGGGCTGGCTTCAGACATTGAGAAGCACTCCGGAATCAACGTAAATGTTACCGTGTGCGGCGCTGTGCGGAGGTTTCCCTCTGAAGTGGAGTTGATACTGTTTCGCATTGTTCAAGAGGCACTCCGCAACGTGTGGCGACATTCTAGTGCTACAAATGCAGAGGTCGTCGTGGAATTTGATACGGGCGAGACGAGGATAACTATCAGAGACAATGGCAGAGGTTTTGAGGTACCGGATATGGTTGGAGACCTCCTCAGGGATGGCAGGATGGGCTTGGCTGGGATGCAGGAGAGAGTCCAGTTGCTAAACGGTAGTCTGAGCATAGAGTCGCAGCGGGGCAGAGGAACAACCATTGTAGTCAAAGCGCCGTTGTGAGTGGACATGTTTGGTGGCCCAGCTCTGCTTAGTGTGGGCTTTTACTTCCATTTAATTTGTTGTCCGACCGCCTCGACATCTTCGATGTAGAGTATGCTAAACTGCTTACCGACTAGTCCCTATGGAATAATCAGAAATGAATTTGCATTATCTCCTGTGTTTACTTGAAGAAGTGCCCGGTTATCAAAGGCTGAAGGAAAACCTAGTATCCGGGAAAGGCGGAGATTATTGGTTGGCGGTGCCGGATGGCGCTAAAGCTTACCTTGCTGCAGCCTTGCACCATGCGTTAGGCGTGCCACTGTTACTCGTTGTTCCCTGGGAACGGGATGCAAGGGTAATATGCGAGGAACTCAGGCTCTGGTGTTCGTGCCCAGATGATGTGTATTTTTTCCCGGAGCTCGATTATATGCGGGAGGATGAGTTTTCTAAGGACATTTATAGATTTGCGGAGAGGCTACGTGTGCTGTCTGCTCTGAGTTCTTGCCATGGTAACTCGTCTCCCCCACCTCTAGTAGTGGCTTCTGTGAGGGCAGTAATAAGTGGGACTACTCCCCCTGAGGATTTTGCGTCGTCTCGCCATGTGCTGGAGGTAGGTGAGGCTGTGGACCTTCAGCATTTGCTGGGCAGGTGGCTGTCTATGGGCTATCAAATGGAGAGCCTAGTTGAGGTGCCTGGGTCGATAGCACGACGAGGAGGCATCATAGATATCTTTTCGCCAGGCAGTGAGCTTCCGGCAAGGATTGAGCTGTTCGGAAACCGGATAGAGAGCATAAGACACTTCGACCCAAAGACGCAGCGTTCGGTAAGGCATGCGACATCGGTTGTGGTGATACCGGCAACCGAAAAGGGTTCCTATCAGGGAAGTTTGCTGGACTATTTCGCTGGCACTGGGTTGCTTATTGTGGATGAGGCTGGTATTCCGCGGGCTGGGGGGCAGACTCTCGGGGCAGCTGAGGAGGTTAGCAGACCTCAGGCGGAAACCTCTTGGAATGAACTGAATGCTGGGATGACGAAAGTCAAACACCGATTGTTTTTCAGCACCGGTGGTGCAAGTGGTGCTGACGATTTGGAGGCTGGTTCCATACCTTTGGCACCGCTAATGGGTTATGGTGGCAAACTGCAACATCTGGCCTCTGAGCTTACCAAGTTGAGAAGGTGTGTTGCAGTGGTCATTGTCAGTCAGCAGGTGGAACGACTGGCGGAGTTTCTTGAAGATGAGGGAATTGAAGTCACTGTTGTTTCAGAGCTGGCGCGAATACCGACATGTGGTTCAGTGGTGTTATTACGGGGCTGGCTGAATACCGGTTGGAAGCTAGGAGACAGGCTGGTGTTGTTAACGGACAAAGAGATATTTGGCTTTGTAAAACAGCAGCGCTCCTTCAGGAAACGTCCGGTGCATTACCATTGGTTGATGTCCGAGTTAACACCGGGCGACTATGTGGTACATGTGGAGCATGGCATCGGCAGGTTTACTTGCTTGGCAAGAATGTCTGTCAACAATGTCGAAAGAGAATACTTGGTTTTGGAATACGCTGCTGGTGATAAGCTTTATGTGCCTGTGGAACAGGCGGAGCGAGTGAGCCGCTACGTTGGTGGTGATGCGGAGCCTGTGCTTACTAGACTGGGGACGCAGGAGTGGGCACGGACGAGGCAGCGGGTGAAGGAATCCGTATTGAAGGTAGCGCGTGAGCTTCTGGAATTGTATGCCAAAAGACAACTGATATCTGGCTTTGCCTTTTCCCGGGATACCCTCTGGCAGCAAGAGCTGGAGGCGTCTTTCCCCTATGTTGAGACGCCTGACCAAACTGAGGCTGTTAATGCGATTAAGAAGGATATGGAGAGCCCCAAGCCGATGGACCGGCTTATATGCGGTGATGTGGGTTACGGCAAGACAGAGGTGGCATTACGGGCTGCTTTTAAGGCAGTGATGGATGGTAGGCAGGTGGCACTGCTGGTGCCAACGACAGTACTGGCACAGCAGCATTTCAATACCTTCCGTGAAAGGCTGCAAGCTTTCCCTGTAAGAGTGGAAATGCTGAGCCGCTTTTGCACCGAGAAGGAGCAGGCAGTGGTTATCGCTGGTCTGGCATCTGGCGCTGTTGACATCTGCATTGGCACACACAGGCTGCTGCAGAAAGATGTGGTGTTCAAGGATCTCGGTCTTGTGATAATAGATGAAGAGCAGCGGTTCGGTGTTGTACATAAGGAGCACTTTAAGAAACTCCGACAGGAGGTGGACGTACTGACTCTCAGCGCCACTCCTATACCGCGTACGCTTCATATGTCTCTTTCAGGTATTAGGGATATGAGCATTATTGAAACTCCGCCCGAGGAGCGGCTGCCTGTAAGGATACACGTTGGTGCTTATGATGGGGGGCTCGTCCGCATGGCTATCCTGCGGGAGATAGCAAGGGGTGGGCAGGTGTTTTATGTTTATAACAGGGTTCATGATATCTATCATGTTGCCCAAAAACTGGAGGGGCTTGTCCCCGAAGCCAGGGTTCTCGTCGCACACGGACGGATGCCTGAAGATGAGCTGGAGATGGTGATGGTACGCTTTGTCAACCGTGAGGCTGATGTCCTCGTTACAACAACGATCATTGAGTCTGGCCTTGATATGCCGAGTGTCAATACTCTGATCGTCGATCGGTCAGACCTGCTAGGCTTGACCCAGCTTTACCAATTGAGGGGTAGGGTAGGACGTGGCTATGACCATGCTTATGCATATTTCTTCTACGATGCTGGCAAACAATTGACTCCTGAAGCTTGGAAGCGCCTCAAGACCATCGCTGAGGCTACAGAGCTGGGTGCTGGGTTCACCATAGCGATGCGGGATTTAGAGATAAGGGGGGCGGGCAACCTATTGGGTGTGGAGCAGAGCGGTCATGTGGCTGCTGTAGGTTTTGACCTTTACTGTCGCATGCTGGTTGAGGCTTTGGAGGAGCTGAGACGTGGTGGTGTGGTGGGTGGTAAGACTGAGGTTATGGAGCCAGCGCTGCCTAGGGTTGAACTGCCACTGTCTGCCCACATTCCAGAGGAATACGTTCCTGACCTGGGTACCAGGCTGAATTTTTATCGTAGGTTGGCTGGCGCGAGGCGTAGGGATGAGATAGCGGATATAGCTTCAGAAATGTCTGACAGGTTTGGGGACATTCCCGAGTCTGTGAAAAATCTTTTATATGTGGTAAGAATAAAGCAGCTAGCTGCTAGGGCACAGGTTTGCTCAATCGTTAAGATGGGCAAGTACGTCGTTGTCCAGTTCGATAAAAGAAAAAGCTGGCCGGATGCGGTGTCTAAAACAGGTTATTTTGCGGGGTTGAGATGGAGCGATGGCCAGGTAAAGATAGACACAAAGGTGTTACGTGGGAAGTGGCCTGAGGCGTTGGAGGAATTCTTGAGGGGCGCGGCTCCTAAAGAAGAATGAAGGGGGTGCATTAGCTGCGCTTGTGGAAATAGTAGGATCAAGGTTGGTTCAGGTTTCCACTCCGTAATCGCGAAGGCAGTCAATAAGGTCCTGCACTGTAGCGATTTTCTTTATATCTTGGTCGTGTATTTGCAGTTTCCGTTTGGGTGTGCTGAACTCCTGTTCGATCGCCGTAACGAGTTCTGCCAGGTCAGACGGCTCCACATTCAGGTCATCGACAAAAGAGGACGATGGTGTTATCGATTCTTCGTCCACGCCGAGTTGTTCGGCGATGATTTGCTTGAGCCTCTTTAATATAGGTGTCATCGACCGCTCCGGTCTTGAGTTCCGGTCGGGTTTTTCGATCCATGGCTGAGATAGTGCGCTGCCACAGCTCCCAGCACTCCGTTGACGAATTTTTGCGAACTAGCGCTGCCAAATGCTTTCGCCAGTTCAACTGCTTCATTTATGGCTACCTTGACCGGGACTTTATTATCAAACAAAACTTCAAAAATAGCAAGGCGTAGCAGATTTCTATCGATAGCGGCGATCTGATTTATGGGGAATGCAGGTGCGAACCTCTTTATCATCTTGTCGATGTGCACCTTGTTCTGCATAACCCCCTCAACCAGATTGCTGGCAAAGGCAGCTAGCTCTTCAGAAAGAGGCTTTTCTTGCAGCAATCGTGTGATGACCTCGTCTGGTTTATGTTTTGAGCAATCGCTTTCGTATAGCGCCTGTAAGGCGACTATCCTGGCTTTACGTCTCGGGTTAGTCAAGTAAGCAGTTGCCTCCTAGCAAATGCACGTTTCCCAGGCGAACTCTACGCAGGCCAGCGTCCAAAGCTGCTTTAAGACATTGCCTTGCTTGTTGTGGTGTAGTAGTTGGCAAATCAGCCATCAGAAAGTCCGGGTGGAAAGCCAGTAGTGTATACGGAATATCAGGGCTCAGCGAAGCGATAAATTTGGCAATATTGCTAATTTCTTCTTTATCTATGTAACCGGGAATTAGCAGGGTACTGGCAATAAGAAGGGGTGGTACAGACCTCTGGTTGACGTATTCAGCCGCCATAGCGAAGTTTTCTAGGGTCCTTTTGTTGGATACACCACAGAGCGCGATGTGAACATTTTCATCCCACGACTTTAAATCGAATTTTATGCAGCCGCCTGATTCCAAAGATATTGCGATTGCCTGTTTGAGCAGTGCAGGGTGCATTGAGCCATTGGTCTCCCAGCAGATGCGAAGAATGCGATTTCTGTTTCTGTTGCGAGCAAGTTTGGAAGTGCGCAGAGCGTGTGGAAGTTGGGTGACGGGGTCGCCACCAAAGTAACAAACACAGGCAGTATGGTCATCGACTGCTGCAGCCAGTTCATCGGGGCTGACGCGGATATTCTTGGCAGCCATTATACGGTGATGCCAGTTCTGACAAAAAAGACAATTGAAGGAGCAGCTATGATAGAAGACTGCCAGATTCTTATAGCCGTATTCAGGACCAAGAGAATAGGCAAAATCGGGGTAGCCGGCTCCTATGCCGCCAGAGCAAACCCAGTCGGCGACACAATTGGTGGGAAGTGGGTCGTAGTACCAGCTTAAATTGCCACTGTCTGGTGTAGCACCGACAAATTTGTTCCCTTTGTTGAACCGCACACCACAATAGCTTCTTTGCTCTTCGGACAGGCGGCATTCATTTGGGCAGAGGTGGCAAGCAAGCCCCTGTTTTGATTTTGGCGGTTCGGCTGGTAGACGACAGGACAGCCGTGCAGCTTGGTGGGATCGAAATACGGTTGCCTTTACCGCTTCAAATTCATGGCGGATGCAATCAAGGCAAAGTCCGAGCGATTTGGATACCGGTGTAGAGATTTTGCCACAATGTGTGCAGGTGGTGGCGTTTTTGGCGTGAAGGGGTATTCCAAGAGACATTGTCGCTTCTACGACAGCATAGTAGAGCGGAAAACCGTAAGTATTGTCATTCGCGGTTACGCTGTCTCGAAAAATCTCCCTGCGATATCACATTGCTAAGACCTACCCTGCAAGGATGCGGTCTTTTAGCTAACCCCTACGCCATCTTGTTATTTCGCTAATGGTTTGCACGTTGTTTATTGCAAATGTCTGTGCGCCTGGGCTGATCCTTTTAATGAGTCTGGTTAATGTGTCACCAGGCCCGAACTCAAAGAAAGTGGTGACGCCGCGAGCGATCATGTTCTCAACAGCCTGTTGCCATTGAACAGGACGAACGATCTGACTTATCAGTTCCTCTTTTATTGCTTCGAGATCCATGAGTGGCTGGGCGGTAACATTAGCTATTATTGGTACTGAAGGTTTGTTAAATTTGTATTCTGCTATGGCATTTCTCATCCTTTCCAGAGCAGGTTCCATCAGAGAGGAATAGAATGGTCCACTCACTTTGAGAGGGACTATACGGCGAGCCCCTTTTATCTGTGCTAATCTTCTAGCTTTGGTCAGGTTTTCCTCCGTACCACTGATGGCCACCTGGTCAGGTGCGTCAATAAAGGCGATCTGGGCGCCAGCAGAAAAGCAAATATTCTCGAAGGTCTCTATATTAAGACCGCTCATTGACAGCATGCCGCCTGGGGTTCTTTGACCTGCCTCGTTCATCAATCGCCCCCGTTCGCGTATTAGTCGTACCGCGTCTGAGAGGCTCAGAGCATTACACGCTACTAGGGCAGTATAGATACCCATATCATGTCCAGCTACGAATGTAGGTTGAGGGATGCCATTGTTAGTAGCCTCCTGACATGCTCTGAGACAGGCGATGCTCGTGGCTAGTACGGCTGGCTGAGCGTTGATAGTTTGACGGAGGTCTTCGGCTGGGCCCTCAAAACACAGTCTAGAAAGAGAGAACCCCAGTGTTTTATCGACTTCGTCGAAGACTTCTCTTGCTGAAGCATAGTGAACATAAAGATCAAGCCCCATGCCTACGGCATGTGCCTCTTGCCCAGGGAAAATGTAAGCCGTCTTTATTTGTTCAACCATTTCCTCCTCCTTGTGCTTCCATCAGGCTGCGTTGGTGCAAGAAATCTTTGCATTAAGCCAGTTAGTCTTGTGGCTATAGATTTCTAACCTTTTGATTTCCTTTTCTGTTCTACCTTAAGCACGTCCCTTTCTCCATAGGTGCCGCATGTGGGACAAACGTGGTGAGATAGCTTAAGTGTATGACATTGTGGGCAGTCGGTCAGCGGAGAGACGTTTAGAGCCAGGTGGCTGCGCCTCTTCCCCTGTCTTGATTTTGGGTATTTTCGCTTTGGTACCGACATTTCAGAGTCCTTTCTCTTTCTTCAAACTAGCCAGTTTCAGCCATCGTGTATCCACAGGCCTGTTGGGGCACTGGCATATTGCATCGTTCAGGTTGGCGCCACATTGTTGACAAAGCCCGGCGCAGTCTGGGCGGCAAAGCGGTTTGATAGGCATGGTCAATAGAGTGTACTGGACAAGAATGTTGGTTAAGTCCAGTGTATGAGTGTTATCTATGACAAGGCTTTCTGGCTCCACAGGCAACGGCAGCCCGGTGAACATGTCTATGGACGGGAACGCTTCCTCTTCAAACTCATAGTTTACTTGGTAGGTAACAGGTTTAAGGCATCGACTGCATGAACTGACGACGCTGGCTGTCATTTCGCCTTTGACAATGAGCCCCCTGTTTGTCCGCACCAACATCAGAGCCCCTCTTATCGAATTTATATTATCTTCATCAGGGGTTTCATCTGTTTCATATTTTCGGCTTGACCCTACTGGTTCCTTAAGCAGCTGGGCTACATTTATTCGCATTGTCCTTGTTTACTCAAGTTTTATTTTGGCTCATTATAAATTTGCCTGTTTCTGTATGTCAAGTAATTGTAGCATCTGTTTCCTACATGTGGAATCTGGGGCTACTACGACGAGAGGCAGGTCTGCGATTTACTTAACAGGACTGGTTGCTGGCTGTTGGAGTATAATGCTAAAGATGGCAAATGGCGGGCAGGAGGCAATCTAAAGAAAGACTGAAAGCGCGAGTGTGCGCTGAGATAGACAAGCAGAGCGACAGGCTTATCCGATTAAGTCTCAAAATCCATGCTAACCCCGAGCTTGGTTTTAAGGAAAAAAAAGCCTCAAGGTGGTTAGTCCGTTATTTGTCTAGATGTGGTTTTAACGTAGAGGAAGGCATTTGCGGTTTACCGACAGCTTTTAGAGCCACATATGGCAGTGGCTCTCCGGTTATAGTCTTGATTGCCGAGTATGATGCCTTGCCTAGTGTTGGCCATGCCTGTGGCCACAACATAATCGGCACTTCGTCTGCGGGGGCGGCTGTGGCGAGTAAGTGTGTGGTGGACTACTGTGGAGGTACAGTAGTCGTCCTGGGCACGCCAGCCGAAGAAGTTTTCGGGGGCAAAGTACTGATGGTAAATGCTGGCGTCTTTGAGGGCGTAGATGTGGCTATGATGGTTCATCCAGGTGTGCGGAATTTTGTTACTACCGAGGCTATGGCTTGTGTGGGACTTGATATTGAGTTTTTGGGCAAAGCAGCGCATGCTGCTGCCTATCCAGAGCGCGGTGTGAATGCTTTGGAGGCAGTTATCTTGTCTTTTAATGCAATAAACTCGCTGCGGCAGCACATCAGGAGTGACGCCAAAGTCCATGGTATTATCACCTGCGGAGGCGAGGCTGCTAATATTGTGCCCGAGCGTGCTGCGGCGTCGTTCCTGATACGTGCGTTGGAAGGCAGTTATCTTGAGGATTTGAAAGTAAAGGTGCTGAATTGTTTTGAAGCGGCTGCCCTAGCTACAGGTGCCAAGCTCACATATAAATGGAGCGATGTGGTATACGCACCGATGAAGAATAACCAAAAACTAGCGGAGGTATTCAAGTTGAATTTAGAGTCTTTGGGGCGTCGTGTGGAGCCGTTTTCACGCCACTTCGGATTTGGAAGCACGGATATGGGGAATGTTAGTCAGGTAGTGCCGTCGATCCATCCAACGATAGCTATTGCGCCAACGGGAGTGCTGGTGCATTCGCCAGATTTTGCAGCCGTTGCTGCTTCCAATGAGGGGCACAAAGGGCTGTTGGACGCGGCAAAGGCAATGGCTATGACGATTGTTGACCTCCTGTATGAACCTCAACTTTTGTCTGAGATAAGAAGCGAGTTTCAGGAATCTTCCTGAAGTTTTCGCCGATAGGAAGGATGTCTTTTTGAAGCTCTGTGATACCGTAAGTTCCGGTCGTGGTGTATACGAGGATAGAAATTGACAGGCAAAAATTTTAAAATAGAGTGGTAGAGAGTGGTAGGATGAGACCGTGGGAAGGCATGGATGGGGAGGGGGCTGATTTCTCGGGCAAAAGCTTTTCTGGCAAGGACAGCATAGATAAGCCAACTTTTAGATTGGGGAATCGAATCGGGGGCTGCATAAAATGAAGGTTATTTATCTGAAGGACTCGGGCAAGGCAAAGAAAGGGGAGATAAAGGAGGTGGCGGATGGCTATGCCAGAAACTATCTTATTCCCCAAGGCATAGCCCTAGCGGCAAGTCCTCAGGTTGTCAAAGCTGTAGAGGCCCATAGAGAGGACAGGGCACAGCGGCAAGCCCGGGAAGAAGTGGAGTTGCGAAGAGTAGCTGAGTCGATCCAAGGCAAGGAACTGCGTTTTAAGGCTAGGGTGGGGGCTAAAGGACGTCTTCACGGTGCAATTACCGGCGCTGATATAGCTGAAAAGCTTTCTCAACTCGCGGGCTATCAGCTTGACAAAAAGAACGTCAGGCTGGACGCGCCCCTCCATAAGGTGGGCAATTACGAAGTGCTGATCAACCTCACCAAAGGGATTGGGGCTAGAGTCACGGTCGTTGTAGAAGAAGAGAGGACTTCTCGCGGTGAGTGAAAGGCTACCACCCAGTGATCCGGATGCCGAGAAAGCAGTCCTTGGCTCGTTGCTCATAGATGGGGATGCAATATTCAAGGTCGCTACTTTCCTGAAGCCCGAGGACTTCTTTATTGTTGAGAATCAGTGGATATACGAAGCCTGCCTCGATATCTATCAGCGTAACGAGGCTATCAACCAGATAACTGTGGCCCATGATCTAGCGCGCAAAGGGAAGTTGGATGCAGCTGGTGGGGCAGCTTACTTGAGCTACCTTATATCAATTGTACCGACTTCTCTGCATGTTGAATATTATGCACAGATAGTGTCCAGACTGGCATTGATGCGTCGGCTAATAAGTGCTGGAAATCAAATTGAAGCTATCGGCTATGAAACTAATATAGATGCTGATGTGGCTTTGAGTAGGGCGGAGGATGTCCTGTTTAAGGTAAGGCAACAGCGTGCCCGACAGGACTTTGTGCCTATTCGTCAGGTTTTGGAGCAGTATTTTGAGGAGGCGGGTTCGAGGCTGGTTGTCGAGGGGAGGATAGAGCGTATATTCACCAACTTTACTGCTTTGGACGAATGGCTTGGGGGGTTGCAGCGTTCTGATTTAATCGTACTGGCTGCACGGCCTAGCCTAGGAAAGACAAGCTTGGCACTCAACATTGCAAGAAATGCTGCTGTTAGTCAGAAAGCTTGTGTGGCGCTGTTCAGCCTTGAGATGTCCTGTCAGGCAGTTGTCCAAAGGCTGCTGGCAAGTGAGGCTGATGTGGATTCCAAAAGAGTTCGTCTAGGAATCTATACAGAAGACGAGGAACTGAGGATCATGGAAGCCAGCGGGATACTCTCAGAGGCAGCAATTTATATCGATGATTCTCCCCAGTTGCGGGTAGTGGAAATGAGAAGCAAAGCACGGAGGCTCCATTTTGAGCGAGGTATCGACCTGATAATTGTTGATTATCTACAGTTGATGCAAGCGGGTACGAGAAGCGAAAGCCGAGTCCAAGAAGTCAGTGAGATTACCCGCTCACTCAAGGCTCTTGCCCGCGAAATAAATGCGCCGGTGCTGGCTATTTCGCAGCTTAGCAGAGCGGTTGAATGGCGGGCTTCTCACAGACCTCAGCTTGCGGATCTAAGGGAAAGCGGTAGCATTGAGCAGGATGCTGATGTGGTCCTTTTTATCTATCGCGACGACTTTTACTACACAGAGGAGGAGTGGAAAAGGACTCACGATATCGAGACGGAACCTTACCCAAAGGGTTTAGCTGATATCATCATAGCCAAACACCGTAATGGGCCTGTGGGGGAGGTAAAGCTGCGCTTTATTGCTAGGACAGCGAAGTTTGAGGATCTTGGGGTTGAGTTAAGTACGACCTAAAAGGTTGGCAAGCTAGAAAATGGTAGAGCAAGAGTTTACTGGCTTTCCTGCTAGGGCAGAGGTCACCCCGATACCCAATTTGTTTTTTGCTACGGTATTGCCCCAGATAGATGATATCGCCGAGCTAAAGGCCGTTTTGTGTGTTTTCTGGCTGGCAAGCAGTCGGCGGAGTGGCAATCGCTTCGTATCTTTTAGGGAGCTTGTTTCTAAGGGCTGGTTGGCGGAAAACGAACTCACGAAGGCGCTGGCGAAAGCAGTAGAGCGTAAAGTATTACTTTCACTCAAAGTCGAAGTGGGCAGTAGAAGCGAGGACATATATGTCGTCAACGATGCTGCCGGCAGAAGAGAAGCGGACAGGGTTCAACAGGGGAAAGTGACCAGAGAGCATCTCCTTTTCGAGCACTCTGCGGGAGTCGAAAAGCCCGAGTTGACCAATATTTTCAGGCTTTACGAACAAAACATAGGTTTGCTTACCCCTATGATTGCCGATGAACTTCGCGAAGCCGAGAAACTGTACCCGTGGGAGTGGATTGAGAGTGCTTTTAGAGAGGCAGCCGCCTTAAATAAGCGTAGTTGGCGGTATATATCACGCATACTGGAACGGTGGGCAGTAGAAGGTAAGGACGATGGAAAGATTGGGCGATATTCTAAAAAAGGGGTTGACCGGGAAAAGTACATCAGAGGGAAGTACGGGCATCTGGTTAGGCGCTGACTCTAACGGGGAGGTTTCGGCGCGGAAAGATTGTCCGGCGTGTAAAGGGGCGGGTTTTGTGCACCCGCTGTTAGCGTCTGGGCATCCCGATTTCAGCCGTGTGGTGCCTTGTCATTGTACTCGCCAGGGGCTGGCGGGGGAAAAAATAGAGCAATTGCGCAGGCAAAGCAATCTCGGTGTTCTGGTGCGTCTCACTTTTGAAAATCTTGTACCGACTGGGCGCGTGAGCAACGAGGGCGCACAGCGCCAGTTCAAGGCGGCCTATGATGCTGCTGTTGCATTTGCTAGCAATCCCCAAGGGTGGCTTGTACTTATAGGTCCGACCGGATGCGGCAAGACGCACCTTGCCTGTGCCATTGCCAATGAATTGATAAATCGTGGCAGAGCAATACTATATATAGGTGTTGCTGACCTGCTGGATCACCTCCGTTACACTTTTAATCCCAACAGCGAGGTCACGCACGATGAGTTCTTTGAGCGGGTGAAGAAATCGCCCTTACTGGTGCTAGATGACCTAAATGTAAGTGGGGCAACGCCGTGGGCGCGGGGGAAGCTGGAGCAATTGTTGGACTACAGATTCAATGTTCGCTTACCCACGGTGATCACCACATCTGTGCCCCTCGGGGATTTCGATGATAACTTAAAGGGGCGTCTGTCCGATCCGGAGTTTTGCCATGTGTACATTGTCCGGGAGCGATTACCTTCCATTCTTGAAGAATTCAGCGAGTCGCAACTCCAGATGCTAAGAGAGAAGACTTTTGAGAGCTTTGACTATAAGTTACTGTACCTGCAACCTACAGAGCGCCAGAGCCTAGAGCAGGCATACCGGTGTGCGCTGAATTTTGCGAAATGCCCGGACGGCTGGCTGGTACTGATGGGGGTTAACGGTTGCGGGAAAACCCACCTTGCTGCAGCAATCGCAAATTATCTTCGTGCTGAGGGTAAGCAGGTTCTGTTTATTGTAGTGCCCGAACTACTTGACCATTTACGCTCGGCTTTCAGTCCGGAGAGCAGGGTGCACTATGACGAGTTGTTTGAGGTAGTCAAGAAATCACCGGTTCTGATTTTGGATGATTTTGGGGAACAATCGGCCACCCCTTGGGCTCAAGAGAAACTGTATCAATTGATTAACTATAGGTACAGCGCAAGACTCGCTACAGTGATTACTACCTGCCTTTCGCTGGACGAAATTGAGAGCCGTATTAGCTCTCGCATGGTCGATCCGGCTATTGGGTTAGTTCTGAATATCGATGCTCCTGACTATCGCGGCAATACAAGAAGTCGGCAGACCAAGAGACGGGGACAGCAGCAAAAGTATCCAAGATGAGGCAATATGTCCTGACCTTGGTTGTTGGTATAGGATTTTCTTGCTAAAATAGCAGAAATCCTTTGGAACATAGCGGTGGTAGACTCACCAGTTCTGGTGCTGAATCAAAACTATGAGCCCCTGAACATTTGCAGGGTAAGGAGGGCTCTGAATCTGCTTTTCCGGGGAAAGGCGGAAGTTTTAGAAAATGGAAGAGGTAGCCTCCATTCTGTTGAAGCAGTGTTTGAAGTTCCTTCGGTGATCCGTCTTGTCTATCTTGTCAGACATAATCAGCGTCCGCGCAGGCTGACCAAACTGGAGGTTTTCAGTCGAGATGGTTATGTCTGCCAATACTGCGGACGCAAAAGCAAGGAGCTCACTCTGGATCATGTTGTTCCCAGACGGCGTGGAGGTGCGCATAGCTGGGAAAACGTTGTCACAGCATGTATACCCTGCAACCGTCGCAAAGCTGGGCGGACTCCGCTTGAAGCGGGGATGCCGCTTTTGCGGGAGCCAAAGCCTCCCCGTCATAATGGCTTCTATGTGCCATATCATCACCTGTGCACGCATGCCGAGTGGCAGAAATATTTACCGAGACAAGAGGTCTATCCCGCTATCTAGCGTTTTTTGTGCCAAGTTATCTGGCTCAGCGATAGTTCAGTTACGCCACCACTATCCAGTTCTAGCTGAACAGTTTCTTTTAGTGGGTTACACGCGATTACCCTTGCTTTTCCCAGTGGTGTGGAGACCTCTTGACCCATGGGTGGTAGCTTCTCCTTCATGGTTCGATAGTGTTCGTACTCATATCCCAGACAGCAAAGAAGCCGCCCACATATACCTGAGGTTTTCATAGGGTTTAGTGCTATGTTTTGCTCTTTTGCCATCTTGATCGATACAGGGGCAAGCTCGCTCAGAAAAGTAGTGCAGCAGAGCGGTAAGCCACATCTGCCAAGGCCACCAATGAGTTTGGCTTCATCTCTGGCTCCTATCTGTCTGAGTTCAACCTTGGTTCTTAACGCGTGACTAAGTTCTCGAACAAGCTCGCGAAAGTCGACTCTTTTCTCTGCTGTGAAAAAAATGGTTAGTCTGGTTCTGTCAAGGTCATAGTGTGCCGAAATTGGTTTGATTGGAGTTTGCAGCTTTTTGGCTAGCTCACGGCATTTTTCCAAGGCCGCTCTAGCCAGCCGCTGGTTTCGTTTCTTTTTCTCCAGATCTTGCTCGTTTGCTTTGCGTGTTACAGGTCTAAGCGGCTCTGAAATTTCGTTAAGGATTGCCTGTTTTGGCGCAACGATCACCTTCCCAACTTCCCTTCCGTATGCTGTCTCTACCACGACATAATCGCCTTTGTCTACAGGTACTGCTGAGGCGTCAAAATAGTATATCCTCCCGGCTTGGAGGAACCGAACACCGACTATTTCTGGCATTACTTATCCTTAAGGGAGGTCGTGGATCAGGGTATTCTAGCTCGGTCTCTTAATTTGGGCATGTTAAGCAGGGCGACCTCCGTGATCAATCTCAAATTAGCACTGGTAGCAGCGATGTAAGCGAGTGATTTCTCTACGCTCTGAATGAAGCTTCTCACTTCTGCAACATCCAGCCTTTGTGACAGGCTTTCGAGTGCCTCCAAATAGTCTGAATTGACGATCGCCTCCTTGTAGCCGTTTTTGATCAACATTATATCACGCCAGCAGGACAGCCAGTTTCTTAACGCCTGTTCAGCCAAGGCTCTGTTAGTCCCCAACCTAGCTGCGTATGTTAGTCGTTCCCCCCACGTAGTGTCAAGCAGAGAAAACATTTCCTCCACAAATTGCGCTCTTTGTGCTAGTACGGTGCTGTCCAGCGCAGCATTTATCGCCCAGCCGGGACACCCCTGTGCGAGGACAGCAAGCAGTTTCGCTTGCTGGTTGTCAAGTTTGTAGGAGGTGGTGAGTATCCTACTGATTTCCTCAGAGGTTAGTGGCTTCAACTCTAAGCGCTGGCACCGGGAGATTATGGTTGGTAACACCAGCGACTCTTTCGAGGTGAGGAGAACGAAGACAACGTGCGGTGGAGGCTCCTCCAAGATCTTGAGCAGACAGTTGGCGGCCTCGTGTGAAAGGCTCTCAGCCCCATTGATAATGAATACTTTGTATTTACCTTCATATGGTGGCAGGTTGGCACTGTGTTGGAGTGCTTTGATCTCGTCTATGCCAATCTCTAAGGCTGTTTTTGTTTCCGTCGACGTATCTTCTGCATTTTCGATGACTATCACATCGGCATGTTTCCTCCCGGCGATTTTTTTGCACGTCTGACATTCTTTACATGGTAGCTGGCTGTCGTTGCAGTTTATCGCTTGGGCAAGATCAACTGCAAGGGTCATTTTGCCAACGTGTGGGGGACCGATTATAAGATAGGCATGTGCCAGTTCATTGTTTTTGATGCTGTGTTCAAGCAGGGCTATGATCCTCTGCTGTCCAATGGTCTGCCACATTTTCTATCTTTACTGTTAGACTACATCGAGGCTCATCAGGTGTTGATAATCTTCGCGCTTTCGGATAAGGCGGGCTTTGCCCTCTTTGACCAGGACTATTGCCGGTCTGGGTACTAGATTGTAGTTACTTGACATAGGAATTGAGTAAGCACCGCTTACGGGTACTGCGATTAGGTCACCGGTATGGACGGGGGGCAACATCAAGTCTCTAATCAAAATATCGCCTGACTCGCAGTACCTACCGGCGATGGTCGCCTTAACAGACTCTGTTTGCCACACTTTGTTTGCTACCAGGGCTTCGTATTTTGCGCCATACAGGGCAGGACGTATGTTATCCCCGATGCCACCATCAACGCAGACGTAATTTCGCACCCCCGAAATTTCCTTAACCGCGCCTACTTTGTATAATGCGACCCCTGCCTGTGCCACGATGGCTCGCCCTGGTTCTATTATTAGCTTTGGTCGCGCTAGACCGAGTTCTGATATAAGCCTGCTGAGTCTTGAAGTTATCGCCTCGGCATATTCGGCTGTGGTTGGCACGTGAGAGTCTAATGTATATTTAACTGCGAAGCCACCACCGGGACTAAACTGCTGGAGTTGAACCCCGTATTTCTTGTTCATCATACTAGCGAAATTCAGAACGATATCCATAGCTATTTGGTATGGCGAAGTTTCTACGATTGGTGACCCGAGATGGAAATGAAATCCCTCAAGGATAAGGCTGGAAGCAGAAGCAACTCTTTGCACTGCTGCCACTGCCTGTCCGGTCTCCAAAGGAAAACCGAATTTGCTGTCGAGCACGCCTGTAGTGGTATATTGATGTGTATGTGGGTCTACGCCAGGGGTAAGGCGAAGCATGACCTTTTGTTTGATGCCGTTTTTGCGGGCAAGACCATCGAGCAGCTCGATTTCGTCGAAATTATCCACAACTATGCACCCGACACCGTAAGTGAGGGCTTGTGTTAGCTCTGCCGGAGTCTTGTTATTGCCATGAAAATAGATTTTATTTCCAGGGAATCTTGCCGATTGGGCTACTGCCAGTTCGCCTCCGGACACCACATCAAGCCCCAAACCTTCCTCCTTGATGATGTTTGCCAGAGCCGGGTTTGAAAAAGCTTTGGACGCATATATTACTACTGTGTCTGCGTAGCGGCTGGTAAATTCCCTGCGGAATTCTTGGCATTTGGCCCTGATGGTGCCTTCGTCAAAGACATAGAGTGGTGTATCGAATTCTTCGGCTAAATCGACGCAGTCACAGCCGCCAATACACAGATGTCCGTGACGGTTAACCTCTCTTGTTATCGGAAACAAAGACAATTTAGGCGATTGTCCTTGCATGTAAACTATTATACTCCTGTGCCGCTTTGGCCGCTACGATGTCCGGTCACGCAAGACTTACAGGATTACCGGTAGCTCTCTGGAGGTAGTATTTCCACCTTGTATTCACCCAGGCTTGGAGCTGGGAAAGCTGTTCTTGGGTGATTTTTTTGAACCTTCCTTGTGCTGCCAGATACTCTATTACTGGCTTCAAAGTGCCTCGCTGTGCAATGGTCCTAGTGACACCGGTTAGCTGGAAGGCACCGTTTTCAATTTCGTAGAGGACGGATATGCCGGTCTCCGCAGCCAGTTGACCGATTTTTATTGTGTGGCTGTGAGGGAATTGCCAGCCGGGTGGGCATGGGGTAAAAATGTGGATGAACCTAGTGCCTGCTATCGACCTTGCCTTCTTCACCTTCTCGTAAAGGTCCAAAGGGAACGAGGCATTTGCTGTGGCGACATAAGGTATCCCGTGCGCTTCCATTATTAAGGCTATGTCTTTAGGTTTTTGTTTCTTCCCCAGGACCGGTGTGGTTCCTGTGAGGGCACCAAGGGGAGTCGAGCCAGACCTCTGGTTTCCGGTGTTCATGTAGCCTTCGTTGTCATAGCATATATAGATAAAGTCCTCATCTCTCTCGGCTGCACCGCTGAGCGATTGTATCCCTATGTCATGTGTACCACCATCGCCGGCTATAGCCAGAACTGTTAGCCCTGTTTTGCCAGTTACTCTCAGTCCTGCCACCAAACCTGTCGCCGATGCAGCTGTGGAAGCAAATGGTGTATTGACGCAAGGAACCATTACCGAGGTGATAGGATACATCCCGTGCAAAACTGTGAGACAACTGGGGGGAACGGTGACAATTACCTGCCCCTCAAGGGCTTTCAGGATGTGGCGGTAAGCAAGTGACAGGGCACATCCAGGGCAAGCCCTGGTGCCAGGTAGCACGTACTCCTTTTCTGGCAGGTTCACTGCGTTGATCAATCCTCTTCTGTCCTTTCAGATATAGCAGATCCATTCCGGCTGTTCGGGGCTAGGTACATCCGCCTCTAGATATCGTACTGATTTTTTGACAGCGTCTACTATTTCTCTTGCCTTGACATCTCTGCCACCCAGCCCTACGATGTAATTCAGCACTGTTGTGCTGATGCCATGTCCATAAAGTACTGATTTTATCTCAGAACAGATGATGCCTTCATTGCCGTAACTGACACTCTTATCAAGGATGACAGCAAGTCGAACATTTTTCAACGCTTTAACTACAGCGCTTTTTGGGAAAGGTCTGAATACTCTCAAGCCAAGGACACCTGTTTTGTACCCCTCCCGGCGTAAAACCTCAGCGGCCACTTTAGCCTCCATTGCTAGGCTGCCCATAGCTATGATAGCGATGTCAGCGTCTTTGAGATCGTCCTTCCAAACTAGCCCAGCGTAGTCTCTTCCGAATATTTCGGTGAACTCTTGACCTACCTCTGTTATGACATTGGTTGCATTCTGTAGTGATTCTTGGAGGAGATATCGCAGTTCCATATAACCGTGGCACAGCACTCCGTTGGCGTCCATTCTCGGGTCTGCAAGGGTGACCAGATTGTAGTTTTTAGGATCAACAGGATCCAGCACAGTATGAGGTTTATAAGGAGGTAAGAAACTGTCCACATCTTCTTGACGCGGAAGTTCTACCGGCATCTCAGTGTGTGAGAGCAGAAAGCCATCGAAACATACCATAGTCGGGATGAAAACGCTTTCTGCGATTTTGTATGCCTGGATTATCGAGTCTGCTATTTCTTGATTGTTTCTGGCATATAGCTGTATCCAGCCTATGTCACGTTGTGATAATGAATCCTGCTGGTCATTGAGTATGTTCCACGGAGCGCCGATTGCGCGGTTGACACATGCTAGAACTATAGGTAGGCGGGCGCCAGCCGTCCAGTGAAGCATTTCATGCATGTAGGCAAGCCCGTGTGCGCTAGTGGCTGTGAAAACTCGGGCTCCAACCATTGAAGCAGAGGCACATACTGCCAGCGCACTGTGTTCGCTTTCTACTGCGATGTACTCTGCCTTCAATTCCCCGTTTTCTACAAACTCGGAGAGTCTTTCTGTCAGCGGTGTCTGGGGTGTAATCGGGTATGCAGCGATGACCTGAACACGGCAGAGCTTTGCTGCTTCTGCAGCGGCGTGATTGCCGTCCAGCAGTTTTATGTTTTCCCTGTTATTCTTTGTTGTCAAGAGCTTGCCCCTTGGTTTTGTTTTGCTATTTCATCGCTATAGCTTGCGCTGGGCATATTTGTGCGCAAATACCACACCCTTTGCAGTATTCAAGGTCTATTTCCACCGGGATGGACTTCTTGATAACCCCATCAGGGCAATATAACCAGCAGAGGAAACAGGACGGTTTATTACGTCTGGAAGGTATGCATTTGCTGTGGTCTATGCACGGGGTCTCAGTGCGCCATTCGCCTGTTTTTCCAGCTTCGCCGATAGCTGGTGATGACTCTCCACAAATATGGCTACATTCCCTGGTGTGCATGGCTAAAACAAAGTTCTTTCAGCGTGCAGCTACCTTTGTAGCTTGAATGGTTTTCAGAAAGGCAGCGATGTTGAGCTCCAAGACGTTTTCCGGCACCTTTTCTTTTATCGCTTTTTTTAGGCTTTCCAGACTAACCACTTGAGTGGCGCGGGCAAGCGCTCCAATTATTGCAGTATTGACGACGGTGATTCCGTTGGAGACCAGCCCCAATTCTTTGCATATTCCGGTTGCATCCGCTGTTGCCACCTTGATGTTAGCTGGCAGATTCAGTTTGGCTGGGTGTTGTGGCGAATTGACTATGACCCATCCATTGACTTTTAGCCCGCTGAGGACATCAGGATATTCAAGAAGAGTATGATCTAGGATCACCACTGTGTCTGGGGTTTCCACCTGGCACACAACGTATATGGGCTTGTGAGACAGTCTTGTTAAGGCGGCGATCGGTATGCCTCTTCTTTCAGCACCAAAAAACGGTGCCGATGTTACTCCTGAATATCCGTCCAGAAAGGCGGCGTAAGCCACTATTTTTGCTGCTGTAACTGCGCCTTGTCCACCACGGCCATGCCACCTGATTTCATAAATACTGTCTCTGTGATTGCTCGCGATCATTGATTGTTGCATATTGGCGGATTTGATGTTGCGAGATAAATGTTAGCTCTAATTAGAGTCCAAGTCAAATATGTGTGGAGCAGCGCGGTATGTCCAACTCGTTTGGCAGTTTGACCACCGTGGTCTGCCTGTGTACAATCATGTCGACTGCTATGTTCGATATCCTAACCCAGCGGTTTTCCCAGATTTTCAGAAATCTCAGCGGTAAGGGCAAGCTGAGCGAGAAAGATATAGACGAGGCACTGAGACAGATACGCTTGGCTTTGCTAGAGGCGGATGTCAACTTCAAGGTAGTCAAGGACTTTTTGTCGAAGGTCAGGGCACGTGCCCTGGACGCACACGTGCTGTCGAATTTGACGCCGGTACAGCAGATAGTGAAGATTGTTAACGAAGAGCTTACCAGTATTCTAGGTGGGGTAACCAGCCATCTCATATCAAGTAGGCAGCCGCTCTCTGCAATAATGCTCGTTGGATTGCAGGGTTCTGGAAAGACGACAACAGCAGCCAAGTTAGCTCTATATCTTAAGAACTCTGGACAGCGGGCACTGCTTGTGGCTGCCGATACCCACCGACCGGCTGCTGTTGAACAGTTATTGTTACTTGGAAAGCAGCTTGATATCCCGGTGTACGGTGGTAGTAAAGGCACGGCTGCTTTAACCACATGTCAGCAGGCGTTGAGAGTGGCTGAGCAGGCGGGGGCTAGGTGGGTGGTTATTGATACCCAGGGGCGTCTGCATATTGACGAGGCGATGATGGCGGAACTAGTTCAATTGAAAAAGGGAATTGGTCCATCGGAAACCTTGTTGGTGGTCGACGCTTTGAGTGGCCAGGACGCGCTTAACGTGGCTGAAGAATTTCACCGGAAGTTAGGCTTGACCGGACTAATACTGACTAAAATGGATGGTGACGCGCGAGGTGGAGCTGCGCTTTCTATCAAATTTATCACTGGTGTGCCGATCAAGTTCATTGGCAATGGGGAGAAACCTGATGCTTTAGAGGTTTTTCATCCCGATCGTCTGGCATCCCGGATTCTAGGTATGGGTGACGTGCTTACTCTGATTGAGAAAGCAGAGAAATTATTTGATAATGAAAAGTCGCGTCAGGCGGAGAGGAAACTGCGGGCTGCCAGTTTTGACCTTGAGGATTTACTGTGGCAGTTACGCCAGTTCAAGAAGATGGGCACCGTTTCCCAGCTCGCAGGACTGTTACCTGGCCTCTCGGACGTTACTTCGAGGGTTTTACAGGGAGACGAGGAGCAGAGGCTGCGTAAGTTCGAGGCCATAATCTTGTCCATGACGCCAGAGGAAAGACGAAATCCAGAGATCATAGATGGTAATAGGCGTCGGCGCATTGCTCGGGGAAGCGGCACCACTCCCCGCGATGTCAACCAATTACTCAGCCAGTATTATCAGGCAAAAAGACTGGCGAAAATAGTGGCTAAAGGTAATAAAATACCTCGAGGGCTTTTTCGTCTTTAGCTTAGCAAATTTCTTATTTAGCTGGTTTGGTCAGTCCTGTCACCGTAAGCTGGCGGTTTTTTATCTCCACATTCGTTACTGTTAGGGGCAAATCCGCCAGCTCGATATTGACCATAATGTTCAGCAGTTGTTCCACCCTCTGGTTCAGTGCTTTAGGCAGCGGTAGTTTACCAAGATTAAAATCGGTGACCACGATTCTGGGTTTATCGTTCATCATTTTTACATGTCCAATTATCCCCGTTTTGGCGTTGATTCCAGGAACTTCTAACTCAGCGTAAACAAGGAACTCACCACCATTGCTGTTGCGCAGGTTGACTATCATCTTCTCGATGAGTGGTTTGCTGTTAGGGCTGGCTTTAGCTTTAGCTAGCTCCTTGGTCAGCTTTGCATTAATTTCTTTTTCGTTGACCTGCAAATTGACCTCTTTTTTCTGATTGTTTTCTACCGCCTCTGCGATCTCGATCTTGAAAGCGGCTATTTTTTCCTCAAAAGCCAGTGCCGATTTTTCATCAGGTAGCACCGGAGTTATCCTTGTCTGGATTTGTGGTGTTAGTGAATATAAGTAGTATCCTAGCAGCAAACCAAAAAGGGCGAGCATTCCGAGAAAGCCCAGGACGATGATCAAGCCTTTCAGAATTCTCACGTTTTATCTCCTTACAGACGAGGTAGGTCTACTCTAAGTAATCCTTTAATCTCCGGCTGCGTGTTGGATGGCGCAATTTTCGCAAAGCTTTTGCCTCAATCTGGCGGATCCGCTCACGAGTCACGTTAAATTCCTTGCCTACCTCTTCTAAAGTATGAGCGCGACCGTTCTCAAGTCCGAATCTCAAAGAGACAACCTTTCTCTCCCTTTCGGTAAGTTCGGACAGTATCTTGTTCAGTTGTGCTTTCAGGAGTTCTTGCGAGGCAACATCAGCCGGTGGTAGGGTAGCACGATCCTCAATGAAGTCCCCGAGGTGGCTGTCTTCGTCTTCCCCGATGGGCATCTCAAGGGATATTGGCATCTGAGATAGCTTCATAATCTCTCTCACCCTTTCGGAGGAAATCTCCATTCCTTTGCCGATTTCCTCGTAGCTGGGTTCGCGTCCGAATTCCTGGGCAAGCCGTCTGTTCACTTTTAATAGCCTGTTTATTGTTTCTACCATATGCACGGGTATACGGATGGTTCTAGCCTGATCAGCTATAGCTCGAGTGATAGCCTGCCTGATCCACCAAGTAGCGTAAGTGCTGAATTTGTAGCCCTTTCGATATTCGAACTTTTCCACAGCCCGCACCAGTCCGATATTCCCTTCCTGTATTAGATCGAGGAGTGGCATGCCATGTCCCACATACTTTTTGGCTACACTGACAACGAGGCGAAGGTTTGCCTCTGTAAGATGTTTTTCTGCCCTTTTTGCTTCCTTACGAACGTTGTCAAAGTGACGTTTAAGTTCGTGGTTAAGCGTTTGGAGGGTGGAGTAAAACTCGGCATTGACGGGCTCTTGGACGAGGCTTTTCAGCTTGTTCCAAGTGGTATCCTTGTCAAAGAGTGCCAGTACCTGTGGGGGTAGCAGTCTGCTATCTATGGAGAAATCAATGAGGGCTTGTTCCACCTCTGCCTTGTCCTTACCCAACTTGGCAGCGAGGTTCTCGACAGTGGGTGGCTCTATCACCCCATCTATGGCTGCCCGTAGCTTTGTATTGGTAAGGCTTTGTGTGAAATTATCGCGCAGCTTTATGCCCCGTTGTTTCATGAGCGCATCTATTACTGGTTGTGCTGCCAGCATATGTCGCAGAAGGTAGATTATTATATCGGCGGGCGAAGGGTATTCTTGGTACTGCTGATGGTAAAGATTTTCAATTTTTTCTAGATATTTAGCTTCCTCTATTTTGCTCGCCAAAACCTTTTCGTCGTCTGCGGTGAGCAGAGCAACCCTTCCGATCTCGTGTAGGTACATTCGGACGGGGTCATCGATTGCCTCGTGCTCGATGTGTTCTACCTCAATGTCGACAAGGGGTTTATCTTCCTTTTCCAACTTGGTTATCCAATCGCTATCAGGCTCTTCCAAAAGGTCGGTGTCTTTCCATGCTGGTTGTGTCAAAGGGTCATTTTCGGCCGCGATTTCAAACTCGGATTTGCTCAGCGTAGCAAATGCATCTACATCTGCCTTCTCAACGTCGTATGCCTCATCTTTTTTCCTGTTCTTAGAGGGGAAGAGCGACAAAAGTTCCTTATCATTATCCGTATTTCTCATCTGTTCCCTCTCCTGCTGAGTTGTTGCCGCAGATCGTTTTGCTGGCTAAAAACTTCTCTTAGCTGTCTGCTGATCTCTATCCCCTGCTCCTCGAGTCTTGCCAGCTCTGCGTCTATGCCACCTCTCTCAGCCTCCATAGCCAGCAGTTCCTGCCTCTTGATTTCAAGGTTTCTAAGCCTTTTTTCATGAAGGCGGCTAATGCAGTCTTTCAGGACATAGCGCTGCAGAGTTTCATTTTCGCGGATTATCGACGGGAACTCTTTAGAAAGAAGCCTTTCCAAGTATTCTTGCAGAATGGTGTCTAATTTTTCTTTGAGCTGGTCAATGTTAGAGCACTCTTGCCATCTGAGGAACAGCTCTTTATTTTCGCTCTGTTCAAAGCAATCGGGGGAAAGTTCTCGCACCTCTGTTCTAAGTTCCGGGTATTGCAATAGCAGTGACAGACAGTACTGTTCTATCGGGCCGGGACTGGGGATGGTCTGTTCTCGGCGTTTTAAAGTGGCTTCCTGCATGCGTCCTTTGGACAACTGCTTTCGCTGCGCTTGTGCCTTCCTTAAAACATCTTCTAGGGCGCGATGGTCGATCTTGAGATATCTAGCAAGTCTTTCGACATAATGAGCTCGCCTTACAGGGTCTTTTATATCAAGCAGTAGTGGTGTAAATTTTTCCACCAGCAACGATTTTTGTGTCGCATCCTCCAAATTGGCTCTAGCAATAAAGGTATCAAATATAAAATCGATTATTGGCCTAGCGTTTTCTATGACATTGCGCCACAGTGCAGGGTCCTCTTTGATTATTTCATCGGGGTCTTTATTATTGGGGAGCAGTACTGCTTTTACCTCTGCCTTGTATGCATCTTCATACCTGACCCAACCGTAGACCGTTGGTGAGAAGGGGATCACCTTGTCTATCAGTTCACCGCCTCTAAAAATAGCTTCTGTTCCAGCGGTGTCTGGGTCTAAGGCAATAACAAGGTTCCGAGTCAGGTTTTTAAGGGTTGCCAGTTGCTTTTCGGTAATGGAGGTCCCCATGGAAGCGACCACATTCTGCCATCCGTACTGATGCGCTATTATCACATCCATGTAGCCCTCGACAATAATGGCTTGATTGCTCTGTCGGATTGCCCGTTTTGCCCGGTCGATACCGTAAAGGACGCTGCTCTTATCAAAGACTATCGTCTGTGGCGAGTTAAGATATTTCGGTATAGAATCGTCCATTGCCCTAGCGCCAAAGCCCACCAGCTTGCCATCAATGTTTCTTATAGGAAACATGAGCCTGCTCCGGAATCTGTCGCGGGTGCGTTTGTCCTCCTGTTCCACAAGTAAACCAGCAGTCAAAAGGTCGCTTTCCTCGTAGCCTTGGTTCAAAAGGTGTTTCTTCAGTGTTTCCCATCCTTCAGGGCTGAGACCTAGCTGGAAGTCTTTGATGGTTTCAAGTGATAAGCCTCTCTGTCTAAGGTAATGTCTCACTGATTCTCCTGCAGGAGTGTTCAGCAATAGGTCGTAATAATAGGCAGCGGCAGCCTCGTTGATTTTAAAGACTTTTTCCTCTATGCTCTTGATGTCTCTCTTGCTTTGGCTGGACGGTGTGGTCAAGCTCACTCCTGCTTTGCTGGCGAGGAGCTTGAGCGCCTCATTGAAATCGATACCTTCTTTTCTCATCACAAATGAGAAGATGTCGCCGCCAGCGTTACAAGCTCCAAAACAATGCCAGCTCTGCCTATCAGGAAAGACAAAGAACGAAGGATTCTTCTCTGGGTGGAAAGGGCATAATGCCCGGTAGTTCCGCCCGGATTTTTGTAAGGGTGCATAATCGGACACGACTTGCACTATGTCCAGCCTTTGTTTTATTTCGTCGATGGTACTCATACCGTATGCCTGCACCGCAGATATTTTACATAATATTGCTCTGGAATTCAATAGCCGCTGATTTCCCTTGCGACTCTTGAAGCGTATTGGTCTGTCATACCGGCAATGTAGTCGACAACTTTTCTTTCTATCAAGGCATCCTGCGTTCTATATTCTCTGGGCAGCTCGTCCTCGTGTTTTAGGAAATATGAGAACAGGATGTGAATGATCTGGCGTGCTCTTTTTGTCTCGTCGGTGAACAAGGTTGGATTGTACACTTTCTCAAAAAGGAATTCACGGAGGCTATTAGTCACCTCCAGGATCTTGTCTGTCATGCCGATTCTGGGCTTTATTATGCTTGGCTGGCCCATCTGGGCGAGCGAATACATGATGATGTCTGTAACCAGAGTATTGATGCGTTGTGAGGGCGTGGTGCCCAGTGTATTTGTTATTGCGAAGGGTAAGTCTTTTTCGGTAATTACCCCGGCTCTGATAGCGTCAGTGATGTCGTGGTTGACATAAGCTACTACATCTGCGATCTTAACCACTTGGCCTTCGAGGGTGCCCACCTCAGCCCATCCTTCGCCGAGTATCTCTATCCCGCCTTTTGAATGGTTTAAGATACCGTCCCGCACCTCCCAGGTGAGGTTCAGTCCCTGTCCGTCTTTTTCCAGGACATCGACCACTCTAAGGCTTTGCTCGTTGTGTCTGAAACCGGATGGGCAAAGTTCGTTCAACACCTGTTCGCCGATGTGGCCAAACGGGGTGTGGCCCAGGTCATGCCCCAAAGCAATGGCTTCTGTTAAGTCTTCGTTGAGGTTCAGTGCCCGGGCAATGGTGCGCGCAATTTGCGAGACTTCCAGAGTATGTGTTAGACGTGTTACATAGTGGTCGCTTAAAGGCATGATGAACACCTGTGTCTTGTGTTTAAGCCGGCGAAATGCGTTGCAGTGGATAATGCGGTCGCGGTCTCTTTGGAAGGCTGTCCTTATAGGGCAGGGCTCTTCCCATCTGAGTCTGCCCTTGCTTGATTTACTTCTTGCAGCAAAAGGAGACAGAGTTGCTTCAGACTCTTCTATTCGCCGGCGAATATTTAACTCGGTTGTCATGAATTTCAATGTGGTGTAGCTCTGCTCAATGGAGCTATGACCGGTTCAGCTTTGCCTCGGCGGCAGCAATAATGCGCCTTGTTTCCTCAATCATGTCCGGGCTTACGGAAACCGAGGTGATTCCCCATCCCACCAATTTCTCGGTAAGTTCGGGATAAACAGAAGGCGCTTGTCCGCAGATTGAGGAAGTGACCCCCTTGCTGGCACAGGTCTTGATGATCTTTTCTATAGCCATTAACACTGCCTCATTTCTTTCGTCAAAGACAGGTGCTAGCTTGGGGTTATCCCTGTCTATGCCTAGAATTAGCTGAGTCAAATCGTTTGAGCCAATTGAGACGCCGTCTATTCCAACCTCAAGGAACTTGTCTATCAAAAACACGTTCGAAGGCACCTCAGCCATCATCCACAGTTTGAAGTTGGGGAACTGGTATAACCCTTCAGCTACGAAGAACCGTTTTATTTTTGCCATCTCATCGACGAAGCGGACGAAGGGGATCATAACATACAGGTTATCGTCATTCTGACAGACCCTTTTAATGGCTTCGACTTCTAGTCTAAAGACTTCAATCTCGTGGGTGTATCTGGAGCACCCGCGGTAACCGAGCATGGGGTTCTCTTCAAACTCCTCGTACCTTTCGCCTCCGCGAAGATTCCTGTATTCGTTAGTTTTGAAATCCGTAGTCCTGTATACTACAGGGCGGGGGTGGAAGGCTTTTGTGAAAGCAGCGATCCCTCTGGCTAGCATTTCAGTGAACTGTTCACCTTTTCCTTCGTGTAACATGTACCTGGGATGGGCGCCTATCTGAGCGATCATAAACTCAGCCCTGAGTAGCCCAACCCCGTCCACATTTCGCTTAGCAATCACATCTGCCAGCTCGGGTTCTGCCAGGTTTACATACACTCTAGTGCGGGTCTTGACATGTTCTCCGATAATCACGGTTGGTGCTGTTACCGGCTCTATAACCTTTCCGTTGTACACCTTGCCTTCGTATCCATCGACGGTGACAACCTGACCGTCAGAAAGGGTCTTTGTTGCCGTCTCAGTACCGACCACACAAGGGATTCCGAGTTCACGGCTGACAATGGCTGCATGTGCAGTCCTGCCTCCCCGGTCGGTCACTATGGCGGCAGCGCGTTTCATTGCCGGTACAAAGTCGGGTGTGGTCATCGCAGCTACTAGAATGTCCCTGTCTTTCACTTTATCTATTTGCGAGGCATCAGGGACGATTCTAGCTGGACCGACAGCTATCCCGGGGCTGGCTGAGAGGCCTGTGAGAATCGGTTCGGCTTCGATCCTCGGTCTCGTTGAGGCCTTCTCTTCTTTGGGCTTCAGGGTGGTGATGGGACGGGTCTGAAGGATGAACAATTGTCCATTCTCCTTTGCCCATTCGATATCCTGAGGGATCTTGTAATGGTCTTCGATCGTTTTACCTGTCTTGGCTAGGGCAATTATGTCTTTGTCAGCCAGCTTTTGTCTGCCTTGTTTCGAGATGGGGACCGGCACTTTGATGGTTAGTTCCAAATCTTTCGCCGCTTTCCCGGTATTTCTTACCAGTTGCCATTTCTGATGGCTGATCTTTTTGTCAACTATCTCCCAAGTAGCTTTATCCACTAAGTACTGGTCAGGGGTGACATCTCCTGAAACGATGGCCTCGCCGAGTCCATAGATCGCTTCTATGAGGATCTTTGTGTGGTCATTTGTCACAGGCTCACTGGTAAACATGACACCTGAGGCTTTTGACTGGACCATTTTCTGCACGGGGACTGCTATACCCACCTTGAAATGGTCAAATCCATGTTGTTGTCGGTAGAATATAGCTCTGGATTCGAAGAGGGAAGCCCAGCAGCCCAGCACTGCAGCTACCACTGCGTCTTCACCTTTTACATTGAGGAAGGTTCGCTGTTGCCCGGCGAATGAAGCCTCGGGAAGGTCTTCGGCGGTTGCTGAAGAGCGCACTGCCACCAGCCCACCACCCAGCTTCTGGTAGGCAACTTTAATCTGGTTAGCCAGGTCTTCTGGCATGGACAGTGCAGCAAATCTACTTTTAATAGTGCTAGAGACCTCTTGGAGTTTTTTGCTATCGTTTACATCGAGGTTTTGGAGCAGCTTTCGGATTTCTCCCGCCAATTTACTTGTCTTCAGGAACTCAAAATATGCCTCGGACGTTACAATAAATCCCGGTGGTACGGGAATGCGGGCAGAGGTCATTTCTCCCAAGTTTGCCCCCTTGCCTCCCACGAGGCTGATATCGTCTTTATTTACTTCATCGAACCAGACTATGTATTTTGTGCCCTGCTTCATTACACTCCTTCAGAAATGTTTGTGGTGATTTCTAATTATAACATTTGCTGACGGTCTTATTGAAGAGTAGTAACCCTGTCGTATATCGTGGCTGGCGTGTATCAACGAGTGTGTAGCCTTTACAGGAGCCGAGGCTCAGGATATAATTTGTCGACTGTGCGTACAGCAAGTGAAGACATTCGCAATCTGCTCATAAGTGTCTCTGCTGTTGTCTTACAGCAGGGTCGTGAGGCTTATCTTGTCGGTGGTTTTGTCCGCGACTGGATTCTAGGTCGGGAGACCGTTGACATCGACATTGCGGTGTTTGGCGACTGTCAGCATGCGGCTGCTGAGATAGCCAGAGCTATTAACGGTAAAGCGTTCTTACTAGACGATGTCAATAAAGTATTCAGGGTGATACTTGACAGGGATGGGAAGCAGTGGCATCTAGACTTCACCTCTTTCTATAATGGCATCGAAGGCGACCTGGCGAGACGGGATTTCACTATAAACGCCATGGCCATCGCGCTGCAAGAATTTATCGCTGGCGGCATGGCGGGTATCATTGACCCCTTTTCAGGCAGGGCTGACCTAGTGGCTAAGGTAGTGCGGGCTGTTAGTCCAGGAGTGTTTGAGAGGGATGCAGCACGGTTGCTTAGGGCAGTGAGGTTAGCACGCGAGCTCGTATTTGTAATAGAACCGGATACCGAGGAATTGATTCGTAAGAATTATAGGTTGGTGGCGCTAGTGGCAGGAGAACGTATCAGGGAGGAGCTGCTGCGGATGATTGTTTTGCCTGGCAGTGGTGACCTGATAAGGTATATGGATAGCCTGGGTCTGCTAACCCAGGTCTTCCCTGAAATTGAGTTGATGAAGGGCGTGGAGCAACCCAGAGAACACTGCTGGGATGTTTTCGAGCATTCTGCAGAGACGGTGGCGGCGGTGGAATTTTTACTACGTGAGTCTCCGTGGAAATACGGTAGCGATGGGCTGCTAGACGAGGTACCTTGGTCTGACGAATTGAGGGCGTATTTTAGCGCAGAGGTGTCAAACGGAAGTACTAGGCGGCTGCTACTTAAACTGGCAGGACTATTGCATGATGTAGCCAAACCGGCAACAAAGACAGTTGATGAGACAGGCAGGATACGCTTTCTGGGCCACGCGAAGCGGGGCGCAGCTATGGCAGTTTCGGCTCTGGAGCGGTTAAGGTTCAGCAATCGTGAAGTGCGGCTGGTGGAGAACTTAGTCTATAATCACCTGAGGCCAGTGCAGATGGCGAACGCAGGTTTGCCTACCAGCCGGGCTATCTACCGCTTTTTCCGTGATACAGAAGGAGCCGGGATTGACGTGCTCTTCTTAGCTCTGGCTGATTTTCTGGCTACGCAGGGGCCGCAGCTTGATATCGAAGGATGGAAACGACATAACCGGCTGGTTGGATATGTATTGAGTGAGCACTGCAAGCAGCAGAGTGTGGTCTTGCCAGCCAAACTGGTCGATGGGCACGATTTGATGAGAATTTTCGCTTTAAAGCCAGGCAAGCTTATCGGCGAGCTTTTGACCGAGATCCGGGAGGCGCAGATGGCTGGCGATATAACAACACGGGAAGAAGCACTAGAACTGGTGCGAAAGATCTTGGAGAAGAGGCAGTGTGGTTCTGCTTGCTAGTTTAAGTATTTAAAGCGCAAAGATGTTATTTTTGATTAGCTGTTCGGAGAGAAAACATGACTCGCGGTAATATTTTTGTGCTCTTGTTCATACTGGCACTTTTTGCTTTTGGGCTTTGGGTGTTACTTCCGCTGGATAGCGAGAGGTTTGGGAGGCACGGGCTCGTTTTAGGGCTCGACCTACGGGGTGGCAGTCACTTGGTCTATCAGGCTGACCTTTCGCTGAAGGACCCTTCACAGAGCGATGATGATGTTATGGAAGGGGTACTCGGCAAGATAGAGAGGCGTGTTAATGCTTATGGCGTTACCGAGCCGATAATCCAGCGGCAGGGACATGACAGAATACTTGTGCAGCTCCCAGGGGTAAAAGATGTCGACGAAGCCATAAAGTTAATCGGGCAAACAGCACTGCTCGATTTCAGGGAAATGGATCTGGATGCCTCTGGCAGACTGGTGTTTGACGAGGAGGGGAAACCTAAGTGGAAAGCCATAGCTAAGGCTACTGGTAGCGATGGGGTTGAGAGGGAGTTAACCGGCAAATACCTTAAGCCGAACGCCACTGTAGTTCTCAATCCACAGACTAACCAGCCCGAGGTGGCTTTCGAGTGGGCAGATGAGGGGGCTGTTCTGTTTGAGCAAATTACTCAGCGTAACCTTCACAAACCGCTAGGCATCTATCTTGATGATGAGCCTATATCATGGCCCACTGTTCAAGCTGTGATAAAAGAGAGGGGGGTTATTACCGGGCTGAATATTGAAGAAGCACGGATGCTTGCCATCCAGCTCAACTCTGGTGCCCTTGATGTACCTTTGAAGATTATTCAGGAGCAGAGGGTTGATGCCACGCTGGGAGCTGATTCTCTAAGGAAAAGTTTGATTGCTGGTATCATTGGTGCAGCGTTGGTGATTTTGTTTGTGGTCTCGTACTACCGTGTACCCGGGCTGGTCGCCAGTTGTGCACTGATAGTATATGTCGTTTTGTTGTTGACTATCTTCAAACTGGTTCCGGTGACGCTGACACTTCCGGGGATTGCGGCTTTTATTGTGTCACTGGGCATGGCGGTTGATGCCAATGTCCTGATTTTCGAGCGAGTGAAGGAGGAGCTGAGGTCAGGACGTACACTAACTGCAGCGGTTGAGACGGGGTTTAAGCGGGCTTGGCCCGCGATACGCGATAGCAACATTACCACTTTTGTCGCCTGTTTCATCCTATACTGGTTTGGTGGCACACTTGGCGCCTTCATGGTGAGAGGTTTCGCCTTGGTGTTGTTCATTGGTGTCGCTTTGAGCATGTTTTCGGCTATTGTAGTGACAAGGTCGTTCCTGCGGTTGGTGACGCGGATGGTTTCCAGTCCTGTTGCTTACGGAGTATAAGAAATGGACATAGTGGGCAAAAGATTCTGGTTTTTTCTGATATCAGCGGTAGTGATTATCCCTGGCATAGTCTCGCTGGGAATCTTCGGACTAAACCTGGGTGTTGATTTCAGCAGCGGCACTACTATGACGCTACACTTTCAGCCGCAAATTAAACAGGAGCAGCTACGTGAGGCGATGATGGGCCTGGGCTACAGGGAGGCAATGATCCAGATTATGAGCGGGGGCGACATTTTCGTTCGTATTCGTGAGGTGTCACTGGAGCAGCGGGGAGCCCTGCTGGATGGATTGCGAGAGAAACTGGGCGTGGAAATAGAATTGCGCGATGCCCATACGGTCTCGCCGCTTCTGGCTACTGAAGTCGCCCGAAATGCTGCTATCGCTGTTGTGGTGGCAGCAATATTTATGATGTTATACATCGCTTGGGCATTCCGACGCATGCCCAAGCCGTTCCGCTGGGGGGTGGTAGCTGTGGTGGCACTGGCCCACGATGTACTGGTGGTTCTGGGTATTTTCTCTATTTTAGGTTGGGCTGCTGGGGTACAGATTGATTCACTGTTCATAACCGGCATTTTGACGGTTGTCGGCTACAGCATAAACAACATTGTGGTAGTCTTTGACAGGATCAGAGAGAACATGAGCCGGGGCATCAGCAAGGACTTTGAAGTTACTGTCAACTCCAGCATTTTGGAAACTGTGGGGCGATGTCTTAACACAAGTTTGACCACACTTTTTGTCATCGTTGCCCTTCTGCTCCTCGGAGGTATTACGCTGCGTTATTTTGTGCTGGTGCTCTTTATCGGCGTGGTTGCTGGGACTTACAACTCTATCTGTCTGGCAGGGCAATTATTGGTGGTGTGGGATAAAGGGGAGTGGGGCAGATTTCTGTCCTGGGCAAAACCGACGAGAGAACCAGCTTAGTTGATTCGATTCGCCATCAGATGTGGTGTATTTGTTTTAACATTTGCAGGAAGCCGTGAAGCTGGGCTGGTTTAGCGGTTATTTTTGGTTTACCCAGTGGGTCGTCGAAACTTTTATTGCCTGAAAGGACAGCAAGTGTAGCAGCAACAGAGAGGGACAGGGCTTGCAGATGGTAGCCACCTTCGAGCGCGAACACCAGTCTTCCCTGACACAGCATATCAGCCAGTGTTTTCAGTATTTCCACTAGGCGGGCAAAGCCGGACACACTTACATTCATTTGTGCCAGAGGATCAGCCCAGTGGGCATCATAGCCAGCGGATACCATTATGAGGTGTGGCTCAAAGCGGCGTGCTATCGGTGCCAATATGTCTTCGAAGACTGCCTGGTATTCTTCATCACCCCAGCCAGCCAGTAGTGGCACGTTGACGGTGAGACCTTCCCCCTGTTTGGTGCCTGTCTCATTGATGGTGCCGGTGCCGGGGAACAGGGGATACTGGTGCGTGGAAAAATAGAGCACATGTGGGTCTGCATAAAAAGCATCCTGTGTGCCATTTCCGTGGTGGACGTCAAAATCGACGATAAGGATGCGTTTAATGTCAAAGTTTGCCAGAGCATATTTGGCGGCTATCGCGATATTGTTGAATAGACAGAAGCCCATGGCTTGCCAGCAGGTGGCGTGGTGACCCGGTGGCCTGACCAGTGCGAAAGCGCAGTCGACCTGTCGGTTCAACACTGCATCGACGGCTGTAATGGCACCACCGGCGGCATAGATGGCTGCGTCATATGAGCGTGGCGATGTCACCGTATCTGGATCCAGCCAGCCACCATCTCTGCTTACCTGTTCCCTGAGGTAAAGTATGTATTCTCTGGCGTGGACAGCTGAGATCTCTTCGATTGTGGCAGGACGGGGTGAAAGGTTATAGAGTCTGTCTTTGAAGGTTTCCTGAATATAGGTGTTGGTCGTAACGAGGCGCTGGGCGTTCTCCACATGTTCCTTCGTGTCGTGCTCCAAGTAGATGGGGTGGTAGATTACACCTACTCTGGTAGCCATTGTTTAAACCTTATTCGGCTTTCGACATGTAAAACCTAGCTAATAATAGCAAAGGGCGTCTAGGCAAGCAAATTAGCCTCCAGACGCTATTATGCATCTATTGTTTTTGGGCATGATTGGGTGGTAAACTTTAGCCGTTTTCGAATAGAGAAGGATATGAAAGCAATTGTGTTGGTGTGTTCTACATAAAAGGCAGCCTCGGCTGTGCTTGTCGGGGTGGTTATAGGACTTATAGTCCTTAAAATCATAGTAGGTCTGATAAGTGGCAGCATAAGCGTGTTCGCCCAAGCAGCGGATAGCCTCCTCGACCTTTTTGCTGGTGTACTTACTTTTGTTGCCATCCGTATTGCTATCAAGCCAGCTGATGAGGAGCATCCTTTTGGTCATGGCAAGGTTGAGGATTTTGCTGGTGTAGTACAAGGAGTGCTTATCTTCGTTGCTGCTGTGCTGATAATCTATACGTCTGTGCTGCGTATTGTACAAGGGAGCACTTTACAGCTGGCTGAGGCTGTTATCGGTGTTATGCTCGTTTCCATAATGGCCAGCATTTGTCTTTCTCGTTATCTACTCAAGGTATCCAGTGCCACTGGCTCGACAGTCTTGGAAGCCAACGCACACAATATACAAGGCGACGTATACTCAGCGGCTGCGGTTCTGTTTGGGCTGCTACTGGTTCGTGTGACCGGACTCACTATACTCGACCCCTTGCTAGCCATCGGCGTTGCGATATATCTGGTGAAATTATCATGCAACACGGCGAGGAAACCGTTTTTGGGGTTGGTGGATGCTAGTCTTCCCAAGGCGGAGCAAGCTGTCATAAAGTCTTGTCTTACAGCTTACGAGGGTCGTGTGGTTGGCTTCCATGAGCTGCGTACCCGCCGCGCCGGCAATCAGCGATATATAGACCTTCATCTGGTAATGGCAAAAAATGTCAACTTGGAGCATGCCCACAAGGTGTGTGATTTACTGGAACATGATATTAAATCGAAGTTGCCGCGGAGCGATATCACCATTCATATTGAGCCTTGCGATGGTAGGTGCAAACAATGTATGTTGGATGCCTCCAAATGCAAAGGCAGCTGATGGCTAACAAAGCTGCAAAAGGCTGTGCTCTTTCTGGCTGGCTCCGTGCAGGGAGCACTGGAGGATGACTGTTGTCGGTGGCTACTCCCTCTCAATATAGACTTCGCTAAGTAGTGGGACCCCCTGCGCGTCTACTGTATAGTTTTTGACATAAGGCTTTACTAAGAGATAGTTCTCATTAAACCAGAGAGGTAAACAAGCTGCCTCGGTAACGATCAATGCTTCGGCTTGCTGATAAAGGGAGAACCTTACTGTCTCGTCTGGTTCAATTGCAGCTCTGTCCAGAATGATGTCCACCTCGCTGTTGCTGTATTTTCCGTAGTTATACTCAGCATTGCTGTGGAATAGGATTTCAAGGAAGTTCTGCGGGTCGGGATAATCAGCTATCCAGCCACTGACAAACATATGATCTAGTTCGTATTTGATGTAGTACGGGAAGACTTCTGGTTCCAACTGTCTTACTGCAACTTTCACACCAAGATTGCGCTGCCAGTCGTTGATGACAGCCCCAACGTAGGCTGGAATATTTCCCCCGCTCCCTGAGACCGTCAAAGTAATAGGCGGCAGGTTTTCGAGATCGTTGTATTTTGAACTGGCAAGAAACTTCTTGGCTCTGTCTGGGTCATAGTCCAGCCCTTTGATGTCTTTGTTGTAGCCCGGCATGTTTGGTGGCAGGATGCCATCCGCGTTAATCGCCATTCCTTTCAGTATTATCTTCACGATTTTTTCCTTGTCCACAGCATGGCAGAAAGCCTTCCGCATATTGATGTCATCGAACGGGGGCTTCTGGATGTTGAAGCCGATGTAGAAAAGGCTGAGTTCGGGAAATATTAAGAGCTGGTCGTGGAAGGGGCCGTTTTCGTCTGTTGCCCGCTCAACGTAATCTTCGAATACAGGGCTTACATCGATCTCATCCATTTCATACATTGCCATCGGCATTCCAGCTAGCAGATGAAAGACCACCTTGTCAAGTCGAGGAGGCTTCCGATAGAATTTTTCATTTTTTTCGAGTATGAGCAGCTCACCTTGCCGCCATTCTTTTAGCTTGAAAGGGCCGGTTCCGTTAGGCTTCTTCCACCATTTGCTGTCTGACTCTACGCTTGTCCGATCGACCACAAAGGCGGTGGGGTATGTGAGCTTTGCCAAGAAGTAGGCCTTGGGGGCGTCTATGGTGACCTGTAGAGTGTAGTTATCCAGAACCTTGACGCCACTTATTTCGGTGGCTTTACCCTCCAAAACCTCTCTGGCACCGACGATGTCGCCCAGATATGTCGCTGCTGTCTGTGAACGGGTTCTTGGGTTACAGGCTCTCTCCCAAGAATATTTGAAATCGTGGGCGGTTACCTCCTTACCGTTATGGAATTTCACTCTCTTGCGCAGGAAGAAGGTGTACGTCTTGCCATCCTCGCTTTTTTGCCAGGTCTCTGCTATGTCTGGTGTTGGTTTTGCGTTGGCATCGAGCCTCACGAGTCCGCTGAATATTTGCATCACGTAGATATGTGAGCTCATCTCACTGGAGATCGCTGGATCAAGCGTTATTGGCCCTGTGTCCCAAAGGTGAAGCTCCTGTTCTGACAGAGGCGGCGGCTCCTGTTCTGGAAGACAAGCAGGCACAAGCAGCAAAATTGTTATACATAGCAATAATATGGTCAGTGATTTTGTTCGCCTTGGTTCCTTCATGTTTTGATGGCTGCCCCTAGAAAACACCTCTGGATTTCATACTGGAGTAGCATGTGTCGCAAATGATTATGTGATCCAGAACCTCTATGCCCATTATTTCGCCAACGTCAACAAGGCGTTTGGTCAATTTAATATCGTCGTCGGAAGGAGTCGGATCCCCCGAAGGATGGTTGTGCACGAAGATTACCGATGCAGCGCTGGAGGTTATGGCCTCCTTAAAGACCTCCCTAGGATGTACAATGCTTGAGTCCAAGCTGCCTATGGAGATGGTGTGGATGCCTATAAGGTGATTTCTTGTATCCAGAGAAAGGGCTATAAAGTGCTCCCTTTTTTTGCCTTTTAGTTTGTTCCTAACGGCTTTTACCGCGTCTTCCGGAGAGCGCACGGTGAGTTTATTGGTATCTGTTGACTGCTCTTCCAGGCGCCTACCAAGCTCCAGTGCAGCTTTGAGCTGTGTAGCTTTAGCAAGGCCAATCCCCTTTATCTGGGTGAGCTCTTCAACGGTGGCAGAGGCAATATTTTTGAGGTTGCCGAAATTGCTAAGCAGCTTCTGTGCGGTCAGTACCACTGATTCGCCTTTTGTTCCCCTGCCGAGCACCAGCGCCAGCAGCTCTTGAACGGAAAGGGCTTCTGTGCCCAATTTGAGAAGCCTTTCCCGCGGCCGCTCTGAAAGCGGTAAATCGTGGACTGTGAATGTCTTTGTCATCTTACGCCAATCCGAAATTCTGATGAATAGAAGGTTGTCATACATAAGGTTGGACGCGGCTTTGGTGAGGCGGTTGGCTCCTCGATGGGCGAGACTGCTTTTAAGCTGGGTGCGGATTCTGCTTTGCTCATTATGTACGATCTCCATAACCTGTCAAGGCCCGACTGGTCGAAGCCATAAACTGATAGCAGTGCTTCATCGGCGGTGCTACCTTCTTTAAAAAGATGGAGAAGCGCAAGCATCTTATCCTTGCCGTAGTTCTGGATAAGAAACTCTACTAGGCTCTGGCTCTGTGCGTAGGATAGGTAGGCATCCTCCGGTTTTGCTGAGAACTGACTTGAGAGGCTGCGGACGGAGAACAATCTTCCTTCTGCGGCTGCTTTTCTCAGTAATAGTGCAAGATGGACGTCTCTCCCGCCTTCGGCATGCATGGCTAGGCCCTCGTTGAGCCAGACTGGCAGGCTTGCCCCGTAAGGACTGAAAGTTACCTGATGGATTACCATATGGCCAAGCTCGTGTGCTACTGCCTTTTTGCCCCAGCTGAGCTGGTTTACCGGAACGCCAATGGCTATTATGCCGAACTCGGGAAAGGCAACCCCACCGGTCCATTCGCGTGGAAATATCATCGCTGCCCTCAAATCTTGAGGACTGGCATAAATATAGATATTGACCAGTCTTTCCAAGCGGGCGCCTGTGTCTTCGTAGAGTCTTTCCAGTGCCTGACTACAGGCAACAAGTAGCTCATTGGCGAAAGACGGACTTCCCCTGTACCAAAAAAGCCTTACCTGACCTTCGGTAAGATTCTGCCATGAATAGCGGACATCTTGAAACCGCGACGTATATTTGTCGGAGATTAACTTGTCCCCCTTTTGATTTTCGATGATCCACCAGTAATGGACGGTAGCACCCACCGGCAGGATGGCTTTTCTCATATCCCAGTCCCACTTTGTTTCAACCGTCGGGGAGGGCGCAAAATCTGGCCAGGCTTCACTAATAACCGGGGCATAGTTCATTCTTTCCACTTCATACTGAAGCCTGATTTTGGTGATATTGGTTTGGCTCTGGGCTTTGACCTTGAAGACCAGCGATGACGGGAAAATTATCTCGGTGCCAGACTCAATCAGTGTTATCTGCTCTGTTTTTTGCTGGGCTGTGATTGAGACAGGCAATGCGATTGAGACGATTAGAGCAAGAAGCGGGAGTGCATATTTAATCATTCTCTTTCTCCAGTATATGGTGCAGGTACACTGTGATAAACTCGTCTAGTTCTCCATCGAGTACAGACGCGGCATTGCTGGTCTCATAACCGGTGCGGTGGTCCTTCACCATTTTATAGGGGTGGAGGACATAACTCCGAATCTGGTTGCCCCAGCCGGCTTCAATTCGTGCCCCTTTTAACTTGGCTCTTTCTGCCTCTCTTTTTGCCTGTTCAAGTTGGAAGAGGCGTGCATAGAGAACTTTCAGCGCATTTTCCTTATTCTGGTATTGAGAGCGCTCGCTCTGGCAACTCACCACTATGCCGGAAGGGACATGGGTTATTCTTACAGCGCTACTTGTTTTTTGCATGTGTTGCCCACCCGGTCCGCTGGAGCGGAATGTCTCGATCTTCAGGTCAGCGGGGTCGATTTTAATATCTATCTCCTGCTCGACCTCGGGCAAGACTTCGACCAGTGCAAACGAGGTGTGCCTGGCACGGTCGGCATCAAACGGTGAAATGCGGACAAGTCGGTGCACGCCATGCTCGGACTTGAGATAACCGTAAGCATATTCTCCCTTTATTTCAACAGTGACGCTCTTAATCCCGGCTTCGTCTCCCGGGGATATATCCAGTATCTCTGTCTGGTAACCACGGCGTTCTGCCCACCTTGTATACATCCTCAATAGCATTTCTGCCCAGTCTTGGGCTTCTGTGCCACCTGCCCCAGCATGAATGCTCAAGATGGCATCTCTGCGGTCATGTTCACCATTCAGAAGCAGTCTTGTTTCTAGGTCTTCCAATTGAGAGGCTAGCTGTACCATTTCTTTTCTGACATCCTCTGCTACAGCGGGGTCGTTTTCCTCGATGGCCAGTTCCACCATCTCAAGTAGATCGTCGACCCTCTTTTCCAGACTACGCCAAGTACCAACTGTCTCTTTAAGTCCACCTAATTGACGCATGAAAGACTGCGCCCTGCTCGGCTCAAGCCAGAACGCAGGCTGGGCTGCGTCGAATTCAAGTTTAGAGATTTCCTTTTCCTTGGCAGCTATGTCAAAGGCGCTCCATTAAGTCGGTTATCTTTTTCCGTATGGTTTCTAAAGTTTGTTTTATCTCCTGCATGTCCACTGTAGGCCTCCCGTTTTCTGCTCTGTACCTCTTTGGCTAATAATCGTTCAGTCGAATAACTTCTGTTGGCCAGCTTGTATAAAAGGCAACTTTTTCCCATTTGCAGCGAGATGGGCGAGGCGGGATGGTTCCGGCAGGCGATGGTTCTGGCAGCATTTCAGTGTCCATTCTATAGCCGAACCTAGGTCGATCTTATGTCCTATCGATACGTAGACCGGCGCGGCATTGGTTTTTGTACGCAAGGCGACGCCAATCGCTTCACCCCTGTCCACAAGTTCAGCGTAGCTGCCAGCTTGGTCACCGATGGCTCCACATGTCCCACAAAGACGGGATTTTGCACAGCCTATAGTAGGGATATCAAGCAAAATCCCTAGGTGTGAGGCGATGCCAAATCTTCTGGGGTGAGCAATTCCCTGTCCATCTACAATCAGCAAATCTGGGGTGATGGAAAGCTTTTGCCAGACAGTGAGCACCAGTGGCGATTCTCTGAACGATAGTAGTCCAGGTATATATGGGAAGTTCAGTCGTCCTTGCGCTTCTTCGATCTCAACTATTTTGAATTCGGGGTAGGTGAACACAACTACAGCAGCTCGGGCTGTGCCTGAGGGGTCAGGCGCCGAGATATCCGCACCAGCGATGAACCGAGGGCTTGAAAGCTTATTATCTCTACATACTCGAGATGCCAGCTCAAGCTGCAATTTCTCGGCTTCTGCAACTGTCAGTCGCCAGCTATGTAATTCATATACTTTTGGCATAGCGCGTTTTTACCAGTATCCGGTCAGTAGACTGTGTCGTAATTATAGAACGGCCTGTAGTGCAGAGGCAATACACAATATTCGACTGTTGCGCCTGTGAACAAAAGGTGAATTTTGCAGTTAGCTTGACATTTTCGTGGCGACAAACTAGCATTGAATCAGGACTCAGATGGAACGGTCAGATGGGCGGAAGTGACATCGACCTTCTGATTGACAGAGCAGCTGCTTTGATATGCGAAGCAAGGCGTGTTGTTGTCTTTACAGGGGCTGGTGTAAGTACAGAATCCGGTATCCCCGATTTCCGTAGTCCTGGCGGCATCTGGAGTAAGTTCGATCCTGACGATTTCACCATCCAGAAATTTCTCCAAAGCCGTAAGGCTCGTGAAATGCACTGGAGACTGTTAGCTGATGGCGGTCTTCTGAAGGAGGCTGAGCCGAACCCTGCCCATTGTGCCATCGCTGAATTGGAAAGAATTGGCAAGATGTCCTGCGTGATAACTCAAAACGTGGACAATCTTCACCAAAAAGCCGGAAACTCTCCACAGAAAGTGTTTGAACTCCACGGTAATATGCGGTGGGTAAGGTGTCTAGGGTGCAATGTGCGTTTCCCCATTGAGGAGGTGCTGAGGAGGGTGACAGCGGAGGTGGTGCCAGATTGCACCCTATGCCGCGGTATTTTAAAGCCGGACGCTGTCTTTTTTGGTGAGGCATTGCCTCAGGCGGTATTGAGTGCTGCCGTATCGTATTCGCGGAACTGCGACCTCTTCATAGTGATCGGCTCAACGCTGGTCGTCTATCCTGCGGCCTATATGCCTATGTATGCTGTCGAGTCAGGAGCAAAGTTGGTCATTATCAATTTGACGCCGACGCCTATGGATACCTATGCCAGCGTAGTCATAAGGGCTAAGGCGGGCGAGGCAATGCCCAGGATAGTTGAAATAGTGAAGAAAAACTTGGCAGAAAAATAGTGCGGAAATGCCAAAAAGGGCTTTCTACTACTGTTATGCAGGCGGATCTCTGCAACCTAGGACGCAGGTTCTAAGGAGGTATTCGTGTGCGAGTGAACGGATACCCGAGGGGGAGAAATGAATAAGCTGGATAAATTGGTGGTCATTGCTGTAGTCGCTAGTTTAATGCTTATGGTTGGCTCTGTCGGCTGTTTGCCGGCTGTGAGGTCAGGCTTGTCCGAGAACCAGTCACCCGCTGCTGTTATAGATTCGGTTGTACCCACTGAGGTAGCTTATGGAGATCGAGTGGCCTTTGTTGGCCATGGGGTGGATGCTGATGGCAGTATTGTGGCATATACCTGGAGATCAAGCATTGACGGGGAATTGAGCAAGTCAGCCAGCTTTGAGACGTCTTCATTATCTCAGGGTACTCATACTATTTGGTTTAAGGTTCAAGATGATAGGGGTATATGGTCGTCAGAGGTGCCGGTTGTAGTGATGGTTGTCCCTCAGGGTGTACTTAAGCCGAGGATAAAAGCCTTTATCGCTGAGCCACCGACCATTACTCAAGACAAATCTTCTGTGTTAAGCTAGAACGTATCTGGTGCCGGTGTGGTCACTATTGAGCCTGATATAGGCAATGTTCCAGCCACTGGTTCGCGGACAGTATCGCCAGCAAAAACGACGACCTACCTCTTGACGGCGAGCAACGACGCCGGCGCTGTAAGTACGACAGTGCAAGTGGTGGTAGTATCTGCGTCGACACTGCGTAAGCTAGAGCTGTACTCAATAGTTGGCGAAGAAGGGCAGGTAAGAAAGGACGGATATGTGAGTCCGGAGCCCCAGGCAGGCGATACTAAAAATGGCACGCCAGTGCAGGCTTTCTTGAGTTTTGATATCTCGATGATCCCACAGAGGGCTGTTATCAGGTCAGCCTACCTTGATCTAACCGCAGCATCAACCTTCGGTGAGCCGTTCGGAAACTTGGGCAGGCTGCGCGTCTACGAATGCCGCTATGGCACTTTGAGCGGCAAAGACTTTGCTGTAGGCCCAGGTCCCGGTGTGCCATTGCACATTTTCAGCTTTCTTGTTGATAAACCGGTCACCTCAAGTCTCTTGGTGTCGGCTATTCAGGACAGGGTTGATGATGGTAGCGCACGTTTTCAGCTGCGCCTCCAGTTTGACAAGCCTTCTTTCTACAATAATCAGGGTGATTATGTGGTATTCTGGGAGGGTAAATCGAGGCTGTTAGTCGAGTATCAAGAGTAGGGCTGCCGTTTCAGAATTTTAAGGAGGTGCTAAAAGTGAAGAAAGCGCTAGCATTTGTGCTGGGAGTGTTGGTGATCCTCTTCGTAGCTTGTCGTGTACCTGGAGCTCCAGCCATTGTTGTGAAGCAGCCTCCGTTAATCAATTCGTTTGATGTTGAGCCAGTGAGCATATCTCAAGGCGAATCGGCAATATTGTCATGGAATATCTCCGGTGCGACAAAAGCGAGCATAGAGCCAGACGTTGGTAATGTGGCATTGACTGGTAGGAGAATGGTGTCTCCCGCTGCAACCACTATTTACACTTTGACTGCTGCCAACGAAGCAGGTACGGTGACTGCTACCGCCCGGCTAGTGGTTGTTGCCACAACTCCTGCTCTTCCCCCACCGTCAACCAGTTTGCCAGTTATCAATTCTTTTGCGGCAAATCCAGGCAGCATATCCCCCGGCGGTTCGGCGACACTAAGCTGGAGCGTATCCAATGCTACTTCGGTCACTATTGGCGGTGGCATCGGTAATGTTGGTCTTTCAGGGAGCACCGCCGTGTCTCCTGTAGCAACTACCACATATACCCTAACCGCAAGCAACGCGGCTGGGGACGTCACTGCTACCACGCAGGTGGTCGTGGCAGCACCTCCTCCGCCTGCAGATACTACGCCGCCTTCGGTGCCGGTGTTGGCTTCTCCCTCAGCCGGTGCTGTGTTACCTCAAAAAACGGTACCTTGGTCGTTCAACTGGTCTGCCTCCTCCGATCCCGAGAGTGGAGTTAAGCAATACCATATACAGGTGTACCGCGCGGGACAGGCTCCGTTAATTGACGAGTATATCCCAGCAACCAGCTACTCCAGGACGGTGGAGGTTGCTTACGGCTATTTATCCAACTGGCGTTGGAGGGTTAGGGCGCAGAACAATGTCGGGCTGTGGAGCACATGGTCGGCAGAGCGAAGTTTCAATGTAGAGCCAAGGGTCGCGTATAATTTTATAGAGAAGGCACCGACAGCTTACTGGTGGAGCATACCAGGAGAGCAGCTACCGTTCCCCGGGAGTCTTGATGATAACCGAGGCTTTGCCTGCTATCGAATCAACATAAAGCTCAACGATGGTGTGACTTATGGCAACGTGCTGGAGACTCATCCAAAGTGGGTTGATTATGGCTGGATAAGCGGGAAGTACTCCGGTGTGTTTGTCCCCCACGGGGCAAAATTGAGGGTGAAGGTAGGTATAATTAGCGGTGGTACGGCTGGGAAGGTGGACTTTAAAATAGCGAAGCTCGGCACTGCCCCAATCTGGCAGAAAGTAGTTGCTTATGGGGACGGAGTTCAGGAAGCCGAAATTGACCTTGCTATCTACGCCGGGCAGACGATTGATTTTGTCCTCAGTGTAGATGCCGCAGGCAATTCAGCCCAAGACTGGGCAGCCTGGGCGGAGGCGCAAATAGTCTATTAGAGTAACAGCAGAATCAAATTTTCTCGAGGTCAAAGCGGTAGTTTTCGATGACGGGATTTGCCAGCAGCTTGCGGCACATCTCGTCAGTCAATTTGTGAGCCTCTTCGAAGTCGTTCTGTTCCAGTCTTATCTCTAGGTACTTTCCAGCACGGACATCTTTTACTGTAGTAAAGCCAAGGTTATGCAGAGCACCTTTGATGGCCAGTCCTTGGGGATCGTTAACGGCGGGTTTGAGGGTAGTGTAAACTTTAGCTAGGTACATTTCAGTTTCCCCCCGGTCAGACGTTCATAGGCTTGTACATACTTCGCAGTGGTAGCTTCGATAACCTCTTGGGGTAACATTGGTGCCGGTGGCTCTTTGTTCCAGCCTGACTGGACAAGCCAGTCGCGTACTAGTTGCTTGTCATAGCTTGGCTGAGCCTGACCAACCTTGTATAGGGCAACATCCCAGAATCGGCTGGAATCCGGGGTAAGCAGTTCGTCAATCAAGATCAAACTATTGTCAGCAAAGCCGAATTCAAATTTGGTATCTGCTATTATGACCCCGCGGCTCAGGGCAAACTCTCTGGCATACCTGTAGATAACAAGGCTTTTTTCTTCAAGCGCTAGAGCAACCTCCTTCCCTACGAGGTTTTCGAGTTCGCTTCTGGTCAGCGGCTGGTCGTGGCCGCTTTGAGCTTTTGTTGTAGGGGTAAAAATGGGCTCGGGAAGTTTCTCGCTCTCTCTAAGTCCACGGGGCAGCTTGATCCCGCATATGGTTCCAGAATTTCCGTATTCAGCCCAGGCTGAGCCTGAAAGGAATCCACGGACAACACATTCTACTGGAATGCGTTCAGCTTTAGTGACCACCATTGACCTCCCAATCAGGTAGTCAGGAAGGCTCGTTTTGTCGGGAATAAACTTTTCCAAGTCTCGGACGTCCTCCACTGGTGCTATCAAGTGATTGGGTATGATATGGCTTGTCTTGTGGAACCAGAAACAGGAGAGCTGGTTTAGCACCAGACCTTTGCAAGGTATGGCACAAGGTAGCACCACATCGAAGGCTGAGATGCGGTCAGTAGATATGATTAGCAGTTTATCTCCCAAATCGTAGGTATCGCGAACCTTGCCCCTGCAGAATAGAGGGATTGTCAGGTTTGTCTCAAACAGGGTCGATGGCATAGTGTTCTCCTTGCGTTCTTTAGAGCGCTCTGGGTGCCAGTTGTTCACCTGGCGCATCCCCGGTTTTCTTCTTTTCAGTCAGGCCTAGCCGCTGAAATATGGTGTCCACATGCCTCACAAAGTAACCGTAATCGAAGAGGGCTTCCAGCTCGCTTGCAGAGAGGTGTTCTGTTACCTCCGTATCGGCCTTGAGCAGACCAAGGAAGCTGGTTCGCTGTTTCCATGCTTTCATGGCGTTTCGTTGCACCATTTGGTAGGCATGCTGGCGGCTCAAGCCTTTATCTATCAGTGCTAGCAGAACACGCTGTGAGAATACAAGTCCCTGGGTTAGCTCCAGATTGCGGCGCATATTTTCTGGATACACCTTTAACTCCTGCATTATGGAAGTGAAGATGCTGAGGATATAGTCAACCACTAGGCAGGAATCAGGCAGGATTATGCGCTCGGTGGAGGAATGGCTGATATCACGTTCGTGCCACAGCGCGATGTTTTCCAGCGAGGTCAGGGCATAGCCCCTGACCAGACGCGCCAGCCCGCAGATACGTTCGCAAAGCTCGGGGTTGCGTTTGTGGGGCATAGCTGACGAGCCGGTTTGTCCCGGAGCGAACGGCTCTTCTGCTTCCAAAACTTCAGTCCGTTGCAGGCTCCTGATTTCGGTGGCGAATTTTTCCAGCGAGCCGGCGATGATAGCAAGTGTGGTGACGAAGTGAGCATGCCTGTCGCGCTGGAGGATCTGGTTGGAGATCGGGGCAGGAGTCAGCCCCAGCCTGGTGCAGGTTATTTCTTCAACCTCTGGTGGCACAGTGGCATAAGTGCCCACGGCGCCGGAAATCTTGCCGACGCTTATCATCTTTTCTGCTTCCATTAGACGGACATAGTTGCGTTTCATTTCCTGCGCCCAGAGAGCGAGTTTGAGGCCAAAAGTCATCGGTTCGGCATGGACGCCGTGTGTTCTCCCGATCATGAGCGTGGTCTTGTGTTCGATGGCTTTGTCTTCGAGCACTGCGATCAATCTGGTGATATCGTCTGCCAATAATTTTGTTGCCTCTTTCAATTGAAGACTGAGCGCCGTGTCCATTATGTCTGAAGATGTTAGCCCAAGGTGAATAAACCGGGATTCCTCGCCAAGGCTCTCGCTGACGGCCTGGAGAAAAGCGGTCACATCGTGGTGGGTGACTTTCAGGATTTCACTTATGCGTTCCAGCTTGTAGGTTGCAGTCCTGATTTTAGGAATGGCTTCTTTGGGTATTACACCGATTTCTGCCCAAGCCTCGCAGGCAGCTATTTCTACCTGAAGCCATTTGTCAAATTTGTTTTCTTCAGACCAGACCCTCTTCATTTCCGGGCGAGAATAACGTTCGATCACGGCATCCTTTCCATCGGGTTATCTTTAAAAACAGGTGTGCTAAGTTGTTTCACTGAGTTTTCTCCTGTATTTTTCAAAAGCCTCCTTTATCTCTCGGTAGTTGAGGGCGAGTATCTGTGCTGCCAGCAGTGCTGCGTTTTTAGCGCCAGGGGTGCCGATACCAACACAGGCAACAGGCACACCGGCGGGCATCTGCACGATGGATAAAAGAGAGTCCATTCCTTTTAGATCGCTTGTGGGCAATGGCACGCCGATTACAGGGATGGTGGTAAGGCTGGCGATTACACCAGGCAGGTGAGCTGCTAGCCCGGCAGCAGCAATGATGACCTCGATGCCCCGCTCTTTGGCGCTGGATGCGTACTCACGGACTTTATCCGGGTTGCGGTGCGCCGACATGACCAGAAATTCATGATCAATGCCAAGCTGCTGGAGTAGATCTAGGGCTGGTTGAATTAATGGTTGGTCGTTTTTGCTGCCGATGATTACGCTTACTTTGGGCATTTACTTGTTGATCTCCCTTAGTGCAATATCTTTCCGGTAGTAGCATCCTTCAAAGGTGATACGCGGCAAATTTTGATATACCTTGTTTCTGGCGTCAGCTATGGTCTTGCCAGTTGCGGTGATTGTAAGAACCCTGCCGCCAGCGGTGTAGATTCTGCCATCCTCACCAAGTCTGGTACCAGCGTGGAATATTAGCATATCCCTATTGACGGCGTCAAGCCCGCTAATGGGAAAACCCGTTCTGTAGCTCCCGGGATAACCTTGAGATGCCATAACCACTCCAACACAGGCATCCGGTGACCACTCGATTGTCAGCTTGTCTAATTCGGTGTGCAATACAGCGAGGATGATGTCCACCAGGTCTGTTTTTAGACGTGGTAGAATTACCTGCGTTTCTGGGTCGCCGAACCTGGCATTGAATTCCAGCACTTTGGGTCCGTCAGCAGTAACCATGAGTCCAGCATAAAGGACGCCCTTGTAGAGGCTACCCTCTCGCTCCATTGCTTTAATCGCGGGCTTGAGTATCGTTTCCATGGTCTGGTTCATTAGCTTTAAATCAAAGAATCCAGGCGGGCTGTAGCTCCCCATACCGCCGGTGTTTGGACCTTCATCGTTGTCGAATGCCCTCTTATAGTCACAAGCTGGAACCATCGGGACGACAGTTTTGCCGTCTGAGAAGGCTAACAGGCTGACCTCTCTGCCGACAAGACATTCCTCAATAACAACGCTGTTGCCGGCGGGACCGAAGATTTTTTTCTCCATAACATCGGTCAGAGCTGAAATAGCCTCATCTTTTGTAAAGGCTACTGTTACCCCTTTACCAGCAGCCAGACCGTCTGCCTTAATAACCACCGGTAAATGGTGGCCTTGGATATATTTCAGGGCGTCAGAATAGTTCGAAAAGGTAGCTCCTCTGGCGCAGGGTATAGAATATTTTTGCATCAGATGTTTGGCGAAAACTTTGCTTGTCTCTATACGGGCGGCGTCTTGGGTGGGTCCGAATATGGGAATACCCTGCCGTTGGAATCGGTCTACAATACCCATAGCTAAAGGTCCCTCAGGACCCACGATAGCCAGATCAATTCTGACATCCAAAGCGACTTTGATCAAAGGGTCAATGTCTCTAAGGTCTGCCGGTATGTTACGGCCAATTGAGGAAGTACCGGCGTTACCTGGTGCCATATAGACTTCCTTGACGTGGGGGCTCTGGGCTACTTTCCAAGCCAGAGCGTGCTCTCTTGCCCCGCTTCCAATGACTAGCACCCTCATGTAAGCAGTCTATCTCCAGTGCTCGAGCTTTCAGGCCCTAGGCGTTACAGGGTCTCCTTATCAAACTTTTTTGCCTGGACTCGGTCGAGTTTTTGAATCAGTTTGGTGAGTTCGGCAACATGCTCTTTTTCGTCGTCCCGTATATGTTCTAGAACCCTTATTGCCTCTTTATCTTCGAGGGCTGCTATATGCTCCTCGTATTGATTTATGGCTTGTAGCTCCCCGATGAGGTCTTCGCGGAGCATGGCTAGATCAAGTTCTTGTCCCTCAGCCAGCGTGGACTCATCGTCTAAGGGATACCCCATTTCTCGCCTCCTTTAAGTATGAATGAGTTGGCATATAGAGTGGTGATTCTTCACCCCGGTGCGTGTGCAGCGTTAACTCCTCGAGTATATATGGAGGCGGTCGCAAAATCAAGGGTATGTTAGCGAAAATATGCAATGTGTGCAGAGAAAGAGGTTGCTGTTATACAATATCAAGCAGAGTGTTGTATATCCTTTACGGGAAGGATGAATTTTCTCTTTCTCAGGCGCTTGAGTCCCTGAAAAGGGAGAAGGTTGCTCCTGATACGATTGCGGCAAATACAGCCGTATTTGAAGCCCAGCAGCTAAGTTTCTCTCGGTTGGTCGAGACCTGCAGTGCAACACCTTTCCTATCTCCGGTCAGGGTTGTGATCGTTAAGGGCTTGCTACAAATTTTTGAGGAGGCACGGGGAAGGGGGCGAGAAAGGAGGCTTTCTTCGAAGAAAGCTGATGCCGCCCTAGGTGAGTGGGAAAAGTTGGCGAGCTATGTGGAGATGATGCCATCCACCACGACGCTTATCCTGGTTGATAGTGGCGATATAAGACGCGACAATCGGCTGTTGAAGTTGCTCTCGCCTCTGGCTGAAGTTAAATCCTTCCCACCGCTCAACCGGCACGAGCTAAGTCTATGGATACACACGCGGGTGCAAAGAGAGGGTGGCACAATCTCTGATAAGGCGGTTAATTTGCTTATTAAGCTTGTGGGTTATGATCTGTGGGTGATGAGCGGCGAAGTGGATAAATTGCTCTCATTTGCGCAGGGGCGCCAAATAACCGAAGATGACGTCAGGCAAGTGTCTAGCTTTGCCCGAGAAATCAGCATATTTGATCTCGTGGATGCTATTCTCGAAGGACAGGGGAGGCAAGCACAGGTAATGCTATGGAGGCTTTTGCATGAGGGGGTTTCACCTGTGTCTATAGTTGCTATGCTTGCGCGTCAGTTGCGTTTGATTGTCTTGGCTAAGGAGCTGGAGGGGGCGAAATCTAACGACGAAATCAACAACTGGTCAGAAAACGTGTCGGAGTACAGCCTAAGAAAGGCTCGTGAGCAGGCAAAGCGATACTCTTTTGAGCGGGTAAGAAGCGCCTTTGAGAAGCTTCTCGAGGCCGATGTGGCTATGAAAAGCGGGAAATATGATGGTGATCTAGCACTTGAACTTCTTCTGGCGGAGCTATGAGCGGTACTGTCCGGGGTTTTGCGCAATCTGCTTTGTGCTTTGGACAGTAGCTGTGGTTTCGGTTAAAATACAGGCTGGGGTATAGTGATGGAGCGGGTTCTGGCAATGATATTGGCTGGCGGCGCCAGCGAGCGCCTGAGCGTTCTGGCGGAAGAAAGGGCGAAACCCGCAGTCCCTTTTGGTGGTAAGTACAGGATCATCGATTTTACCCTGAGTAACTGTACCAATTCGGGCATCTACAATGTGACTGTGCTTACTCAGTTTAACCCCCGTTCTCTAGCCCAACATATTGGCGTGGGGCGACCATGGGATCTGGACAGGGCAAGCGGTGGTGTGGTTATACTGCAACCCTTTTTGAGCCGTTCAGCTCGTGACTGGTACAAGGGTACCGCTGATGCTATCTACCAGAACCTTGACTTCATCGAGAGGCAAAAGGTTGATGAGGTATTGATCCTAGCTGGCGATCATGTTTATTCGATGCGGTATGATCATATGATACATGCCCACCGAATTAAAGATGCAGAGGTGACCATAGCTGTTACTGAGGTGCCTCTTTCTGAGGCCTCAAGGTTTGGTATAGTGGTTCTCGACCATAATGAGAGGGTGGTGGCCTTCAAAGAGAAGCCGAAGGAACCCATGGGTAATCTGGCTTCAATGGGTGTGTATGTTTTTGATAAGGATGTTTTGATCCGCTGTCTGGAAGAGTATGGGGAGAAAGGAGGCCATGATTTTGGCAGCGACATTATCCCTGATCTCATCGGTAGATTTAAGGTTTATGGTTACAGGTTCAGGGGCTACTGGCGGGACGTTGGTACCATAGAGGCTTACTGGCAAGCAAATATGGATTTGATAGTTGACCTTCCTGAATTAAATCTTTATGATGTCTCGGCGCAGATAAGGACTGTGCATCATGACAGGCCGCCGGTGAAAGTGGGACCGAAGGCAACGATAAGCCGTAGCCTTATTGCCAACGGTGCTATTATCAACGGATGGGTGGAGAATTCGGTCATATTTCCAGATGTATTCATTCAGGAAGACGCCATAGTAAGGGAGTCCATCATATTTGAAGGTTCTACGGTGGCGAAGGGGGCAATTGTTGATCGCTGTATTATCGATAAGCAGGTCTGGGTGGGACCGGGAAGCCACCTTGGCTTTGGTGATGACATGACGCCAAACAAGGATGAGCCGAAGAACCTAAATTGCGGGATAACGCTTGTGGGCAAAGGTGCCAGGATACCCGCTAATGTTCAAATAGGTCGTAATTGCAAGATCGGGTGCTGGGTTCGTGATAGCGATTTTACATCGAAATTTGTCCCCAGCGGTGAAAGCATAAGCAGTAAACCATCGAAACGCCAGGGCGCGAAGATGCCGGCGGAAGAGCGGTGAAGACCGGAGCCTTTACCTTTGTTTTGCACAGTCATATCCCGTACTGTCGCAATGCCGGGCGCTGGCCTCATGGTGAAGAATGGCTTCACGAAGCTGCCTCTGAGACGTATATTCCTCTCCTCAACGCACTTTATGATTTGAAGCAGGAAGGCTGTCACTTTCGCTTAACTCTTGGACTCACTCCGGTCTTGCTAGAGCAGCTCCGTGACCCCCTAGTACTGTATAATCTTGTAGCATTTCTGGAGGAAAAGATAGAGCGTGCCCGCAGTGACATTGAGCGTTTTGACGCTGCTGGCGAGGGACACCTTTCGTTTCTTGCCAGCTTCTATCTAGACCGCTACTCAAAAATACTGGCAAGTTTCAATGAGAGGTTCGACCGCGATCTAGTCGGGGCTTTCAAAAGGTTGCAGGACGAAGGCTATATAGAGATAGCTGGCGGTGCTGCCACCCATGCTTATTTACCTTTATTGGAGCGGGACTCTTCGGTTTATGCTCAGCTGCAAGTAGGGAAGGCGAGTTACAGCTATCATTTTGGCAGGACACCCTCCTCGGTCTGGTTGCCCGAGTGCGGTTACCGTCCAGCTTACTACGCCGAAAGGCAGGGGAAGAAGTATATTAAACCGGGGCTGGAGACTTTTCTCAGTGAACTCGGCATCAGGTGTTTTTTTTCTGAAACACATATGGTCGAGGGCGGACAGCCGGTTGGCAAAGCTAGAGAGGAGGTTATCGGTCCCTATGCCAGTATCCCCAGGCGCTATGTGGTGCCAGTAGCAAACTATGTTGAGCCTGTTCTGCGAACCACATATTTGCCCTACTGGGTTCAGTCTGCTGATGTGGCTGTAATTGGCAGGAACAATCCGACCAGCATACAGGTGTGGTCTGCGGACTGGGGATATCCCGGGGATTTCAACTACAGGGAGTTCCACAAGAGGGACGGCGCCTCGGGGCTTCATTACTGGAAGGTAACCGGTGCCAGGATGGATTTGGCATACAAAGAGTATTATGATCCTTGGCAGGCACAGAGACGGGTTGACGAGCACAGCACTCATTTTGTTTGCCTTGTAGAGCGGCTGCTCCTCGACTTTTATCAGGCAACAGGCGAATTCGGTATAATCGCTGCTGCTTATGACTCGGAGCTGTTTGGTCACTGGTGGTTTGAGGGTGTAGACTGGCTAAGGCAGGTCTTGTCCAAGCTGAGCCGTAGTGAAATAGTTGAAATGACCACAGCCAGCGAATATTTGGAGCGACACCCTCCTAAGGATGTTTTGGCCTTGCCCGAGGGCTCTTGGGGTCTGGGAGGTGGCCACTTCACCTGGCGGAATGTTGATACGGAGTGGATGTGGAAGCTTATTCATGTTGCTGAACTCAGGATGGAGAAGTTGGTGTCAATGAATCCGCGGGCTGAGGGGGCGAGGAAAGAGTTGCTGGATCAGGTTGCAAGGGAGTTACTCCTGTTGCAAGCGAGCGACTGGCAGTTTCTTGTCACCACGGGTCAAGCCCGTTTGTACGCTGAAAACCGTTTCTTACAGCACATGGAGAGATTTCAGCAACTGGCAGATATCGTCGAGTTGGGCACGACTGATGATGCAGCCCTTTCCTTGTGCCGCAATTTCCGGGAGATAGACAAGGTGTTTCCTTACATAGATTACCAGTGGTTTGCTGTCAGGGAGGGCGAGGGCAAGCAGTGAAAATACTTTTTGTTGCAGCGGAGATGGTACCGCTGGTCAAGGTGGGTGGTCTGGCGGATGTCGTTGGCTCTTTACCCAAGGCTCTGAACCAGCTTGGCCATGAAGTACGCGTGATGATACCTAAGTATGCCTCGGTTGACCTCGGTGGACAAAGGGCGCTACCTGTGGTAGGCAGCATTAATGTTCACATTGGCAGGCTAAGCAGGCAGATTTCTGTGGAATTGCTAGAAGGCGAACTTAGGGTCTACCTAGTTGGTGGCGAGGACTTTGAAGGTGCGGAGGAGCCGTACGGTGATGATGAGCTACAGCGTTTTCTGGTATTTTGTCGTGCGGTTGCGGAGGCGCTACGTGTGATAGAATGGCAGCCTGAGATAGTCCACTGCCATGACTGGCATACGGCACTGGTGCCCTTATGGTTGAAGAAAAGCGGTGATAAGTACGTGACTTTTTTCACTATACATAATCTGGCTTATCAGGGAGCTTTTGATGCCGGTTTTCTTACTCAATACGGTCTGGCACAGCTCTGGTATTCTTTGCCTGCCGGTATACCCCAGCCACCGCTAAATTTCATGGGACAGGGTATACTCTGGGCTGATGTAGTGACGACTGTGAGCCAGACATATGCTCGCGAGATACTAACGCCCGAGCAGGGTGAAGGACTTGACGCACTGCTACGGTTTCGGAGGGATAGGCTGTTTGGAATAGTCAACGGGCTCGATGTCAAGGTGTACGACCCTTCAACCGACCGATTTCTAGCTGCCAATTATGATGCTCGCACACTTGATAAGCGGATTGCCAACAAGTTGGCACTTCAAAAGGAAGCCGGGCTTTCACAGGATGCCAAGGTCGTGTTGATAGGTATGGTCTCCCGCCTTGACGAACAGAAAGGGCTGGACATTGTGGTGGAGAGCCTACCCTCTCTATTCAGTGAATTTCCAGTTCAAATGGTAGTTTTGGGTAAGGGGAAGGAGCGTTATCATGACCTGCTTCGGCGGGCGGCGGAAAAATATCAGCATCGTTTGGCGGTGATAGTAGCTTTTGATGAGCGGTCTGCCCGTCTAATATATGGTGGGTGTGACGTGTTCCTCATGCCCTCGCGGTTTGAACCCTGTGGTCTGGGACAGTTGATCGCAATGCGTTATGGTGCGGTACCAATAGTCCGTCATACCGGCGGTCTTGCGGAGACTGTTGATGATCTTAGTGGTGACTTGTCCAGTGGTACTGGCTTTGTGTTCTATGAGCATAGCTCTAAAGCCATGTTAGATGCTATCAGAAGGGCGGTCTCCGCTTACAGGGACAGAGGGGCATGGCAGGAAGTGATGGCGCGCATTATGTCTCGGGACTTCTCCTGGCAATCCTCGGCGAAGAAATACGAAGAGTTGTATCACCGGGCTCTGGAGAGAAGGCTGTGAGTGGTAACAATGAACGGCATATGGCAGTGGCTGTAGATCTTGGCGGAACTAAAATAAGCGTTGCCCTAGTGAGGTTGGATGGTCGGATAGTGTCATTACGCCGGTGCCTGACCAATAGTAATGAGGGCGCTAAAGCGGTAGTGAGACGGCTTTTATTGATCATCGGTGAAATGATAACCAGGGCTAAGTTGACAGAATCTGAACTTGCAGGGATTGCCGTTGCCTGTGCAGGTGTCATCGACATGAGCAGGGGCGTTGTCACTGAATCACCCAACCTGCCGGGTTTTTCCCATATTCGTCTCCGGGACATAATTGCGCGCGAGTTTGGTGTTGAAAGTTATCTTATAAACGATGCCAGTGCTGCCGCTTTGGGTGAATACAAGTTCGGTGCCGGGGCTAGATGCCCGGTAAAAAATCTTGTCTACCTGACGGTTGGCACAGGCATAGGTGGTGGAATGATACTCGACGGGCAGCTGTACCTCGGTTCGGATGGCTCTGCAGGTGAAATAGGTCATACGATTATAAAGGCGGATGGTCCTCTCTGTAAATGTGGGAGAAGGGGTTGCCTTGAGTCTCTGGCTTCCGGATGGGCGGTTGCCAGAGATGCGGTGGAATACCTAAAGAAAGGCGAGGAGAGCACTATTTTTCAATTTGCAGGTGGTAAAATTGAAAACGTGACCGCAGCGGTGGTATCAGTGGCGGCAAAGCAAGGTGACATACTGGCCCAGAGGGTGATAGGCAATGCTGCTAATTACCTCGGTGTTGGGCTGGCAAATATTATTAATATTTTCAACCCGGAGTTAATTATAATTGGTGGCGGACTTGCTAAGATGGGGCGTCTATTGCTGGAGCCGGCATGTGCGATGGCAACAGCACTGGCTTTTGGTTTACCGGGCAAGACGGTGCGTATCGTAAGGGCACGATTTGTTGCCAATGCCGGGGTAATAGGTGCTGCTGCTTATATTTTCAGTCGGGAAGGAAGGGGGACCAAGGGATGATTTATTGGGCACCTCTGTTTCATTTCTATCAGCCACCCACCCAGACTACAAGCGTTTTAAAGAAGGTCAGTAATGAGGCTTACCGGCCTTTACTTGAGGTTATCGCCGAGTTCCCGCATGCCAGAGTGACTGTGAACATCTGCGGTGTGCTTACAGAGATGCTATCACAGTGTGGCTATTCCGATATACTGACGAGGTTAAGGCAGTTAGCCGAGAAAGGACAGGTAGAGTTTACTGGCTCAGCAATGTACCATCCCATATTGCCACTGATACCGACAGAGGAGGTGGAGCGGCAGATCAAGCTAAATTACATTACCAATCGGAGTGTCCTAGGTGAAGTCTATGCTCCACGCGGTTTCTTTCCGCCAGAACTCTGCTACTCAAAAGCTATAGTCGATCCAGTTATTGAGTCCAGACACGAGTGGATTATTTTAAGTGGTGTTGCGTGCCCTAGGGACTGGCCCTTGGATATTGTATATGAGGCTGGTCATGAAGAGAGCAAGATAGCTGTATTTTTCCGCGACGATATTCTAAGCAATAAGATAAGCTTCAGAGACATAGATGGCGAGAGCTTTATCGAACATCTCAGTCGTTTGCGGAAGTCGGATAGTGACGTATATGTTATAACCGCTATGGATGCTGAGACATTCGGGCACCACATACAGCACTGGGATAAACTTTTCCTGTCGCCAGTTTTTGAGACGCTGGAGCCACGGCAAGATGGTGACCAAGCACTTCACGAGCAGAAATTGCTTGCTGACCAGCACCGCAGGCTGTTCCAGTTTGAGAGCAAGGAGGAAGACAAGAAGATAAGGATGGTGACCATTAGCCAGCTTTTGGAATTGTTCCCCCGTGGTGCGACGATAGAACCTCGACCATCATCATGGAGCACCTCCGTGGATGACATAAGAGTCGGGAACTATTATCCGCTGTGGAAGGACAGGAGCAACGTCATTCATCAGTTGCAGTGGGAGCACCTTGAGATAACAATGGACGTTGCTCGTCGAGCTGTGGAGCTGGCAGACAACGATTCCAGCCACAACTTTGCCAGGATTGCCAGGTCGACGCTCGACGCCGCTCTTCACAGTTGCCAGTTCTGGTGGGCAAGCAAGAAACCTATGTGGGACGTGAACATGGTCTACCGTGGCTTGAGCCTCCAGCGTGAGGTGCTGCTTAATGCCTACAAAGCGATCTCCACGAGCAACTGCAGCCCATCTATTAAGAAGGAGTATTATTACAAAGTGGTCGCCGCCAGACACATTTTTGACCAGATAACGGACAAACTCTATACTGACTGATTCCTGTGGGAGAGCCGATTGCACTTTTTGATAGCAATACGGCGGATCGAAAGCGTTCTGTAAATTGCAGGCCAGACAACAGTTGAATCGCATCTATTTAGGACTTGCTATACACAACCACCAGCCGGTCGGCAATTTCCCCTGGGTGTTTGAGCAGGCTTACAAGCAGGCATATTTGCCGATGCTTGAGTCTTTGGAAAGGCACCCTGCCATCAGGTTGTCACTGCACTACAGTGGTTGCCTTTATGACTGGCTGGAAAAGGCTCATCCAGAGTTTTTGCCCCGTCTCGCCAAGCTTGTAAAGCGTGGTCAAGTGGAGGTCATCGGTGGTGCCTATTACGAGCCAATTTTGCCTGCTATCCCCGACGCTGACAAGCTGGGGCAGATAACCAAGATGGAAGCGTTTATCGGGCGCCGGTTTGGCGTGGCACCTAGTGGTTTCTGGCTGGCGGAGCGTGTCTGGGAACCGCATTTAGCAAGGATTTTGGGCGAAGCTAGGGTGGAGTGGACACTGGTTGACGATAACGCCTTCAAATCAGTGGGACTGAAGGAAAGCGACCTTTTCGGCTACTATATTACAGAGGAACAAGGGTGGCAGGTAAAGCTGTTCCCCATAAGCAAACTGTTGCGTTACTCCATACCTTGGCGGAAGGTAAGTGAGGTACTAGACTATTTAAAAGGACAAGCCCTAGTCCATGATGGTGGAATAGCGGTACTGGGTGACGATGGAGAAAAATTCGGGGTCTGGCCGGGAACATATGGTCTTTGTTGGGAGGCTGGCTGGATCGAGGAATTTTTTACCGAACTTGAAGCAAACCAAGAGTGGTTGTGCACTGTACCGCTGGGCGAGTATGCTGGTAAGTTCCCGCCCTCGGGGAGAGTGTACTTGCCTTGCGCTTCTTACGACGAGATGATGGAGTGGTCACTTCCTGCTATCGATTCTTGGCGGTACAGCAACCTAAAAAAGCAGCTTGAGGCCGAGGGACGTGAGGATATAAAAAGATACATGTACTGCGGGCTTTGGCGCAATTTTCTGGTCAAATATCCAGAGGTCAACCGGATGTACCGGAAGATGCTGGTTGTCCATCGCAAAGTGCATCAAGCCCGTGCCTTGAGTACTGGGGGCTGTGGTCTCGAAGAGCTGTGGAAGGGGCAATGCAATTGTCCTTACTGGCACGGTATTTTTGGCGGAATCCATCTGGCTGATATGCGTGCTGCCACTTATCGGCATCTGATCCAAGCTGAGAATAAGGCTGATGAGATTATCCGGGGGCAACACAGGTGGTTTCGGAGATGCCGACAGCGTAAGGGCTGGCTAGTGTGGCAAAGAACCGATTTTGATGGCGACGGTGCCGAAGAGTTGCTGATTGAAAGCGACGTGTTCTCATTCTATGTCAGTCCCAGTGAAGGGGGGTCCATTTTCGAATGGGATCTTCGCTCCTATAACTTTAACCTTTTGAGTACGCTAGCACGAAGGCCTGAAGCTTACCACTTTGCTTTGACTGAAGCCAGCAGCGTCGAGCCGACCCACTCAGAAACAGGGGTAAAGAGTATACACGACTTGATAAGGATAAAAGATATGGCTGTGGCAGAGGGCTTAGTGTATGACAATTATCCCCGCTCGAGTCTGCTGGAACATTTCTTTACCCGCGATGTCAGCATGGAAGGGTTTGCTCGTGGAAGTTTTGAAGAAAAAGGTGACTTCGTCGGGCAACGGTTTGATGTTGCAGTGACGGGTCGCGGTGACAATATTCAGGTTGAGTTGCGCAGGGACGGGCGGTTGCGGGTCGAGGGCGGGGAAGCGAGTTTTACCGTGCGGAAACAGATTAGACACAAACGTGGCGAGCAGGTATTACAAGTTTGTTATTACCTGGAAAATACTAGTAGCTTTTATGTGGACCTTGTTTTCGGCAGTGAATGGAATATAAATTTGCTTGGTGGCGGATATAACAGGCAAGCCTATTGCAAAGTTCCAGACTTACATTTTGCTGGCTACCTCGATTTTTGGGGCGAGTTAGATGGTGTTAGCAGAATGGTGGTGGGGAACCGTCATCTTGGCTTTGACCTGGAGGTACGAGTTTCACCACACGTGGAGCTGTGGCACTTCCCTGTGGAAAGCGTTTCCAATTCTGAGGGTGGCGTAGAGAAATTATATCAGGCAAGTTGCTTTGTTTTCCGCCTGCCCTTATCTTTGCCTCCCGGCGAAACTCGTCGTTTGTCCATCAGTTGGCATGTTTTGCTATCAGGCAAGCCATCAGATTGAACCACCCGATAGCTTTGTCAGAGTGCGATTTTAGCTGCCTTAGCTGGGCTTGTGGTAAATCAATTGTGCTTACTCGCACTTATGGTGTGCTTTAAGGTAAGCGATCTGACTGTTGGTGTGCTGTACCGCTGCGTCTTCTTAGCACTTTGAGCAAGGCATCTACTACTGCGGGGTCGAACTGTTTCCCCCTTTCATTTTCCAGTTCAGCTTCAATAGCCTTTGGGGAGAGTGCCTGGCGGTAGGGGCGATCGGAACTCATGGCAGTGTAGGCATCGGCAGCGGCCAGAACCATGGTGTCCTGGGGTAGTTTTGTAGCGTACTCTTCAGCCGCAGCCACAATCATAGCCTCTTTGGGGAGCTGTCCTGCTTTCAGTCCGTCGGGATAACCAGTACCGTCATACCTTTCGTGATGGTGTGCTATGATGTCCAGTATTTCATCGTCTTCTATGATGGGTTGTAAGATGCGCTTTCCCAGGACGCAGTGCGATTTTATGTGTTCGTATTCTTCGGGGGTAAGGTTGTCCTGCTTGTTCAAAACAGATTCCCTGACTCCTATTTTACCAATGTCGTGAAGAAGGGCAGCCAACCGGATCTTTTCAACCCGTTCTTCTGGTATACCAAGTTCTCTTGCTATGGTGACGGCTATTTCCGCTACCATGATAGAGTGCCCTTTAGTATAAGCGTCTTTGGCTTCCAGAGCCTGAACAAGTGCATTGACGGCACCTAGAAATGATTGCTTTATCTGACTGGCTTGTTCCTCAACTTTTTTCTCGAGGTAGAGCTGGTATTCCCTGTTCTCGAGTATGAGTCTTCTTCTCTCCAAAGCCCTTTCTATGCTGATGGAGAGCATATTAAAGTCGATTGGCTTTACCAGGTAGTCGTAAGCACCACTCCGCATTGCATCAATCGCAATGTTGATATCAGCTATTGCTGTCACCATTATTACAGCGGTATCAGGACATTTGGTCTGCAGCTCTCTCAGCACCTCGGTCCCAGATTTACCGGGCATGCTTATATCCAGTAAGACCAAGTCGAATTGTTCGGCAGCGATTTTGCTCAGGGTTTCGTCGCCATTGCAGGCTACATCACATTGGTGCCCAATGTTAGTCAGATACCTGGACAGAACCTCCCTCACCCGAGGCTCATCGTCGACAACAAGTATTTTTGCCCTCCACATACCTACTTACCTCTTTGTTTTTGCGTCTTGCATTGTTTGGGCGGAGTTCGGCTCCAATATCCCAGCTTGCTTTTGCTCATGGCGGAATTGTATAGCATTTATGCTGGAAAGGCAATACCCACGATGGTCGCTCATGATATCCGGTTTGCGCAAGTTCGCTTCACACACTTACATATATTTATTTATATATATAAAGGTAAGAAGACTGTCACGTGCAATCATGCCTAGAAAGTTGCCATTTTTAATTACCGGGACTTGGTTGATATCGTATTCGGTGAGTAGCTGCAGTACTGTGGTCAGGTCATCGTCTGGACTTACCGATTTGAGCTTCTGGATCGGCGTCATGACATCGGCGACTATCCTGCTTGCCCATTGTTCTTTAGGTACGGATTTTACATCGTGTATTGTGACCAGCCCGACTATTCGGTCTTTGTCCATCACGGGGAAACAACGCCGCCCTGAAGTAAGTATTTGCTCATGTACCAATTGCTCGATGTTTAACTGTGGTGGTACAGTGGGGCACTCTGTAGTCATAAGCTCACTGACGGTGTGTCCTTTAAGCATATCGAGTAGTGCCATCTGACGATAGCTCGTGGCAGCGGCGTTTTCAAGGAACCACCCGACTAAAACTAGCCAGAGCCCGTTTATCCAGCTGCCGTAAAATATCAGACCTATGCCTGCAAAGATGAAAAGGTAGCCTACACCTCGCCCAATATTCGAAGCTATTCTCGTAGCATTGAGTAGTGCTCCGCTGCGCCACCATAGTAACGCGCGTAGAACTCTCCCGCCATCCAAAGGGAATCCCGGTATCAGGTTGAAGCCGGCGAGAACAAGGTTGATCCAGCCAAGCCAAAAGGAGATCGCTTTGACGAATTCAGGGATACCGGCGAGATAAAAATGGATAGCTAAAAATATGCCACCTACTACCAGACTTGTAGCAGGTCCAGCAAGCGCCATTCGGAATTCAACCTGCGGTCGTTTGGGTTCTTCAGTCATCTGAGAAACACCGCCGAATATAAAAAGCGTTATCGAGCGTATCTTAATGCCAGCCGCCTGCGCCACCACGCTGTGCGCTAGTTCATGGGCAAGAACTGAACCGAAGAAGAGCAGGCTTGTCAGTATTCCGGCAAGGATTGTGGTGCTCATATTCCAGTGGGGATGTGCGTGTGGGAAGTATCCCACTGTCAGTGCCCAAGTGACGAGGGCAAACACAATAAACCAGGAGTAATGTAACCTCAGCGGGATGCCAAACGCTTTGCCAATGGAAATTCCATTTGCCATTACTGCTTTATATCCATACCGTAAGGCACTTCTCTAAGTTTAAGTTGTTTTCAATTTGTTTTCAAGCGGGAGCATGTGCTCAAACAGCAAGCCCACTAAATTTCTACGAGGTGTCTTATGAGAATGCTCAGAGCATGTTTAGGTCGGTGTGATTTTGTCCTTTTCCTCCGAGATGGGGTTGGTAGTAATCGGCACAACTGGCTGGAGTGTTGTTGTCAGTCCAGCCGCTTTACCATTATAACTTTGTCATCACCGCTGGCATAAAAGTCGGTGATTTGACACGTTAGTTGGTAACCGAATGACCTATAGAGAGACTTTGCTTTGTCATACTCCGGCTTTGACGACGTTTCGACGACAATCATCTTACCGTTGGCTTTTATGATTTCGTCTTCAGCGGATTTTAGCAGCGTCCTTCCAATGCCCTGTCTTCGGAATTTGGGTGATGTTACTAACCAGTATATGTCCCACGTGGCCTCAGTGAGTGGTGTCTGTCCGAAGCAGATGTAACCTGCGATTGTGGAATCTATTTCTGCGACCATTACATGGTATCCAGAGCGCGTACCGTTGCGAAGATAATCGTTCAAGACCTCCTCAGCCACCAATATCTCGCTAGGCTTGAACTCTGGAGTATTGTTCAATATCTCTATTACGAATGGCTTGTCTGTTTTCGTCATAACCCTGGTAACTGCTACCAACACTATAGTCCTCCAGAGCTAACTGAACCAGTTTTTCGATAAATTGCTCGTAGTCCATACCTGCAGTTCGGGCTTGTAGTGCGGCACCAGAGTCCGGGGAGATATCTGGGTTTGGGTTCAGATCAAGGATCCTTGGCTCTCCACGTTGGTCTAGGCGAAGGTCTACTCTTGCATAGCCACGATTGCCTATGATCTCGAAGGCGGCACAGGCTATGTCAACTATGTTTTGCTGGAGTCTGCGGTCGATGTCTGCCGGGCAATGGGCTTCAGTGTGTTTAAAATACAAGCTTTGAGGGTCCCATTTGGCTGCAAAGGTCAGGATGGGTGGCATGCCTTGGGGCAGGGAGTACATTATCTCCGAAATAGGTAGTGTTGTTGGTGGACGTGTTCCGAGAACCGTGATATTGAATTCCCTTCCTTCGACAAACTCTTCCACGAGTGCCTCACCCCGGAAGCGTTCGCTTGCCACCTTTACCTGTTTCTCCAGAGACGCAAAATCGTGAACCACGTTTTCCTCACAAATGCCCAGACTGCCATGCTCAGATCGTGGTTTTACAATACAGGGAAAATCGAGAGAAAAAAGGTGCAAAGTCACCGGTTTTAAAACTTGGCATCTTGGAGCGTTTATGCCGGCTGCCTGAAGGCGTGCTTTGCTCTCAGCTTTGTCCATGGCTAGGAAGAGCGCTGTGCTGGGACAGCCTGTATATGGAATGCCAAGGTTTGGCAGGAAGTCAGCGATAATGGCTTCGGTTTCTGGTTGGGAGTCGAACCCTTCAAATAGATTGAAAATTAAGTCAGCCTTTATGTATTCAAGACATCTTATTGTTGCTTGGAGTGGTGGTTTGAGCGGTAGACATGAGACATTGAACCCGATTTTCTGCAAAGCCCGGCGCACAGCGCTTACGTCGGAGAAGATACGGAGTGCTGCCTTCTTTTCTACTTCCGACTTGCACGTGTTCAGATCTGGCACATTGTGTATTATGGTTATTTTGCCACGCATTGAGGATACCTTTGCAGGGCTGAGTTTAGTATTTCAAGGATAAGGTGCTGATAAGTCAGCCCCAATTTGTTTGCCATAATAGGCAGGTCACTACTTTTCGGGTTTAACCCCGGCAACGGGTTTATCTCCAAGAAGTAGAGATTTCCATCTTCGCCCAGTCTGAAATCGAGCCTGGCAAAGTCGCGACAGCCCAAGACGTCAAATATTCGGGTGCTAGCCATAATAATTTGCTGGACAACTACTGGTGAGAGATTGGCTGGGCACTCGTACTCCAATAGCTGTTCCCACTTGCGTTTCATCTCTAGCGAGTATACAAAGTGCTGGGTATTTTCTTTGGGAAGGACGCGCATAATGCCCAGGATTTTAGCTGGTGAGTTTCCGATTATACCCACAGTGATATCGTCACCAGGGATGAACTCCTCGATCAGCGCGGGCTGCTGATAGTGTTCGATAAGGGAAGTTGCTATTTGTATTAGCTGTGACGTTGTTCTGGCAATGGAATTTATCCGGATACCCTTACTTGAGCCTTCGTAGGCCGGCTTGATGAACGCCGGGAGAGCGAGCTGGGTTAAACCTATGCTTGCTAGCTGGCTGACATTGCTGGCAAGTTCCCACTTAGGGGTGCGAATGCCTGACATCGCTACTATTTTTTTGGTCAGTGGTTTATCCAGACATATGGACAGGCACTGGGGGTCGGATCCGGAGTATGGTATCCCCAGCATTTCAAGGACGGATGGTACCTGTGCCTCTCTACTCCTGTAATTGCCTCTACCCTCGGCTATATTGAATACAAAGTCGACGTTGTAGCGGAGGACGTTGTTCAAAAAAGACCTTCCGCCACCAAGTTTGGTAACGGAATGACCACTGTTCACAAGGACAGAGGCTATGGCGCCTACAGTTTCTGCGCAATCGTATTCCTCTAAAGCGTCCTCTAGTGGAGGGAAAGCTAGGCGCAGCTCTTTTTCAACGTCTTCTTTCAGGTCGTAAGCCAACCCTATTCTCATTTTCTGGCTACTGGCTGTGGCTGATTACATTCCTTTTTCGCCTGCTCTGTTGAGCTGTAATATTCAGAAAGCTCCGACTTTTCAGTTAGTTCAGGTTCTACCTTCGGGTTCCGATACCAGAAGAAGCGGCCCTGATAGTTTCGCAGTATGAGCTCGTTTTCTGTTTGTGCGAGCAGGTAATTGGGTTGGAGGGGAACTTTTCCGCCGCCGTCCGGTAGGTCAATTACAAAAGTGGGTACGGCAAGTCCGGAAGTATGTCCTCGCATCTTTTCTATTATCATGATGCCGGTCTCAACAGTTGTGCGGAGGTGCTCTACCCCTTTGACCTCGTCGCACTGAAAAAGGTAATAAGGGCGAACTTTGATCTTAAGAAGCCCCTGGCAAAGCTTCAACTGTGTTTCTACGGAGTCATTGATACCCTTGAGCAACACTGACTGATTGTTCACAGGTACCCCTGCTCGTAACAACTTGTCACAGGCGGCTGCGGAGTCGGGTGTGATTTCCTTAGGATGGTTGAATTGTGTATTAAGCCATATGGGCCCGTATTTGGACAACATAGTGCATAGTTCGTCGTCTATGCGCTGGGGCAGCACCACAGGAAACCTTGTGCCAATACGTATTATCTCCACATGTTCAATTTGTCTCAGCCTGGCGATGACGCTTTCAAGGCGCGATGTGGAAAGTGATAAGGGGTCGCCGCCGGATATTATTACATCCCTTATTTCTCTGTGTTTTCGGATATAGTCCAGCATAACTGCGATTTCGACCGGAGTGCGAACCCAACCGCCATTGCGCCACTCTCTTTTGCGTGTGCAATGGCGACAAAGAACAGGACATATGTCTGTAAGCACCATGAGCACCCTGTCAGGATAGCGATGCACTAGCCCAGTAACTACAGAGTGTCTCTTTTCGGCAAGAGGGTCTTCGAATCCTCTGTCAGACAGGGCTATCTCTTGGAATGAAGGTATGGACTGTTTTTTTATGGGGTCATTTGGGTCATTGGGGTCAATGAGGGACAAATAATAGGGGGTTATAGAGAACGGGTGTCTGCAGCTTACTAACTTGAGTTTTGTCTGTTCCTCTTCTGAGAGAGGTATCAGGTGTGCCAGTTGCTCAACACTTGTGACTCTGTGCCGGAATTGCCATTTCCAATCACACCAGTCCTTGTCCGAGACATAGCCAAAGATCTTTCGTATTCTGCCGTTTTGAGTGTTAACACCTAGACCTGGAGGTTCTTCATCTTCTACCGCTACATCACTGTGAGTAGTAGCGGCCAAGCCGGGAGGTTCATCTTGTTTGTCCTTCAAACCGAGGCTATGTCTTGTCACTTATTCTCCTCCTTTACAGATTCAAATTACTATATGTAGTGCTCTTGATGATACCGTAACACAATTCTTCCTCATTGTCAATGCCTTTGCTATTGACAAAAAATGAGTTTTGCGGTTAGATTTATTCACCCGTTTCTGGTGAAAAAAGGGGATGGTAAGATGGGTAAACATGCATTGACATGGATCGTTTTAGCAGCTCTAATGACAGGGTTTGTGGTACCGGTTAACACTGTGCAGGCGCAAAATACTTGGCATGTATCTGTCACTGGGGACGATGGCAAAGGCGATGGTAGCTATGCGAAGCCATGGCGTACGATCCAGCATGCTATAGAAAGGGCTGGGCAAAACGATACTATAATCGTGGGGACAGGGGTATACGATGAGCAGCTAAATATTACCAAGCGTATAAAACTGACATCTCCCACCGGGGATTACGCGACAAGCAATGTGGTGCTCACTGGTAGCGGTTCTAACTGGTCACTGATAACCATAGGGAGTGGCGCCAGTGGCACCGTGATCCAGGGTTTCAGGTTTGAAAAGGTCAGTTCTACTGAGGCGGTCATTTTCGGGGGTGTCGGTGCCCATAATATCATCATAAGGTCGAATAGTTTTACACACTGTATCGGTTCGGCTGTCTTTCTGTATGACACTGGTGACCGCAACAGCTATAAAGGATGGTTAATAGCCAATAACCGGATCGATGGGATACTTGGGACGGGTAAGGCAGGGCTGTGGCTGGGTGCACTTACGGATAGCGAGATCATAGGTAACTCTATTTATCGGACCGGCGGTCCCGGAATTGTTTTTCACCATGTGGAAAACGTAACTGTGTCGAAAAACAAGATTAGCAATTTTTTAGTGGCTGGTATCCTAGTTGCTGAAACTACTTTTCCTCGATGGTGCTCGAGGTTGTTTGTTCTGGGCAATCTGATTGATGGCACTGTACAGCGGGATAGAGGGCAGGTCGAGGCACCTGATGGGATACAGCTTGTGTCTTATGCGTCTGACGTCCAGATTGTAGGGAATGCACTGACCAGCAATGCACGTGGGTGCGTAGTCTTTGGTGACGTCCCGGTAGCACCCAGCGTTAAGGTTAGTTTTAATAGTATCTACAAAAATGCCGGTTACGGCGTACAAAATTTGAGTGGTGGGCAACTCAATGCCATGAATAACTGGTGGGGGGCTAACAACGGTCCTGGGGGGGTGGGTGGAGGTTCCGGGGATGCTGTTTCAGCAGGTGTCCAGTACGATCCTTGGCTCCGGCTAGGGGTAGTCGCCGAGCCTAAAAGCGTGGTCATCGGTGGGAGCGCTACTTTGGAAGTGGTTGCTGATATGACGAAGAACTCGCAAGATGAGTATGTGGCAAAGTCGGGGCACGTTTTTGACGGTACAGAGATAATCTTTACTACAGAGAAAGGCACTTTTGAAAATAAAGATACCAAGGTGGTAAAGATAACCGATGCAGGGAGGGCAGTTGCTGTTCTGACTTCTGGTAACGAGGCTGGTGGTGTTGCAGTCTGTGCTGAGGCTCCTCATCATTCTGCTGTTCCCAGCGAACAGTGCCGCCGGTGTGTGCAGGTCAACTTCATTGCTGGTGCTGCGCAGTCTGTCAGTACTGCCACGGGGACAGGTAAAGCCGTCTTTGCCTCCAGTATTGGTAATATCTCCGACCTTTCGGCATTTACGGAGAGGGATATAGACTGCTCTGGTAAACCGAAGAATGTCAGTTTCCTGCACGGCTTGTTTTCGTTTAGTGTCGTTGACATTGCCCCCGGTTCAACTGTTGTTGTGAATATTACCTTACCTGCACCGACCCCCGGTGGTACCCAATTCTGGCAGTGTGGGGGTAAGGCTGTCTGGCAACAGTTATCTGTGGGCAGCAACGATGGTGATAATACGATTACCATAAATGTCACAGATGGTGGGATGGGAGATTCGGACGGTGCTGCAAACGGTGTTATAGCTGTCAGGGGAGGATCAGGTGTATCCGGGCATGTCCCTACGCATCTGGAAGCGAAGGTTATCAAAATCGAGCCGAACCAGGTATATACCAGCCAGAATGTGAAGGTGCGGGTGAAGTTGGTTAATAAAGGTAGTGCACCTGATGTCTATTCTCTGGTGGCGAAGGTAAACGGACAGGAGGAACACGAGCAAGAGGTAAGGGTGGAAGGCAGAAGTTACCTGTGGTACGAATTTAGCATAGCCAAAGCCCAACCAGGGACATATGTGGTCAGTATCGACTCCAAACAAGCCATGTTCAAAGTGCTTGTGCCTGGTGAACGTCCTAAGGGAAAAGTGAGCGGTTGGCTTATTGGGGCGGTAAGCGCTGGTGCCGTGGTGTTAGCTGGCGGGGCAGCAGCTTGGTGGTTAACGCGTCGTTCCAGAAAAACAGTTAAACAGCAATAGAAGTTTGTAAAAAGCATCTGCCTAGTGAATTAGCTTCGTCTCTAGGGTCTTTCCGGCTATGGCGATTTTGTGTGTTGCCCTGGGACAATGCTTTGGTTTTCTCTAAGCTGGACGAGTGCAGTCTCTTGCTTACCTTTGCCTGATGTGGTAATCTTTTTAAATCTATTTCCCGGAGTTTGCAGGTCGTTGTGGGCGGATAACACGACTTTTTAAGGGGGTAAAAATGAAGTTAGTTAGAGTTGTACCAATGGTAGTGCTGGTCTTTACTGCGGTAATGGTGTTGGGGTCTTGTGCCGGTGTAAAGCCTGTGGAGTCGCCTGAAGTTATAAATTTATCTTACAGCAATTTTTTCCCTGCAACACATTTGCACTCTGTGCTGGCTGAAAAGTTTTGTCGTGAGATCGAGAAACGTACCAACGGTAAAGTTCATATCACCTATTACCCCGGTGGTTCACTTACGCCAGCAGCTGGTGTCTATGATGGGGTGGTGAAGGGTATCTCTGACATAGGCATGTCATGTCTAGCTTACACGGTGGGCAGGTTTCCTGCCTCCGAAATAGTGGATCTGCCACATGGGTATCCCAGTGGCTGGGTGGCGACAAAAGTAGCAAACGAGTTTCATAATAAGTTCAAACCAAGGGAATTTGATGATGTCCAGGTCTTATATTTTCATGCCCATGGTCCTGGTGTTTTGTTTACTACCAAGAAGCCGGTGCGTAAGTTAGAGGACCTAAAAGGTCTGGTGATCAGGTCGACCGGAGTAGGCGCCAAGGTAATGGAGGCTCTAGGCGCCAAAGGCTATGGCGCTTCGCAGAGCGAGGCTTATGAGCTGATGTCCAAGGGTACAATCGATGGGAGCTTTACACCGCGAGAAGTTCTTAAAGGTTGGAAGCAAGCCGAGGTGGTTAAATACGTAACCCTTTGTTACGATGTAGGTAATACTACTGACATGTTTGTGGTGATAAACAAGGCGAAGTGGGAAAGCTTTCCAGCCGATGTAAAGAAGGTATTCCTGGATGTGAGTAAGGAGTGGGTGGAAAAGCACGGTATGGTCTGGAACTATTATGATAAGGTGGCTATAGAGTATTTCCTCGGTTTTCCAGAGAGGCGGCTAATCGAGTTACCCACAGACGAAATGGCGAGGTGGGTAAAGGCAGCCCAACCACTCATTGACGAATATATCCAGCAAAAGTCGGCAATGGGGTTACCGGCAAGAGAGTATCATGAGTACCTAGTAGAACGGGTGAAGTACTGGTCGGAGAGAGCACCCAGCGATGAGGTCTGCGTTAATTGGGTGGAAAAGGAGCTGCTCGCAAAGTAGTGGTTTGTCGTGAATATAAGAGTTGGGGTGCTCAGCGCTATAATTGCCGAGCACCCTATTATTGATATTATCGGTATTGATATTATCGGAACTCGAGAAATATGAACAAATTTGAGACGATAGTTCGTGTTTTAAGCAGATGGTTAAACTATTGTGCCGGGGTAGCACTGATTCTAATGCTAGTTTTGGTGACTGCCGATGTAATAGGTGCCAAGGTTTTTCGTAGTCCAATACCTGGTGGCATTGAGCTTACTGCTTTCCTGGGTGTGGTAGTGATCGGCTTTGCCATAGCTGAGACTCAAGTCATGCGCGGTCACATCGAGGTTGAGTTCTTGGTATCGCGTTTACCCAAGATGGGGCAGAGGATTGTTGCCAGTATTATCTACCCCTTGTCCATTTTGTTATTTGGGTTTCTAGCCTGGAAGAGCTTTGATTTTGGTTGCGGACTCCAGTCCAGTGGCGAGGTTTCTATGACCCAGAGGTTACCATTCTATCCTCTCCTGTATGGTATAACTCTGTCCTCCATAATGGTCTGTCTAGTGTTGGTTGTACAGTATATAAACGCCTTAAATTCAAAAAAATGAACCCACCTATCGTTGGAGTTATTGGGGTAGTCCTGCTGGTTGGCCTTTTCCTTCTCCGGATGCCGGTTGGTTTTGCCATGGCGCTGGTAGGTGTACTCGGCTTCAGCTATCTAGTTTCAGCGGAAGCGGCACTAAGCTTGCTCGCCCGGGACATTTTCTATACATTTTCGTCCTATTCCTTCACGGTTATCCCGATGTTTGTGCTGATGGGCTGCATTGCTTTTGCCTCTGGGATGGGGCAACGACTGTACGATGCTGCTCACATAGTGATGGGCAAATTGCACGGTGGTCTGGCTATGGCGGCTGTGGCAGCTTGTGCTGGTTTTGCGGCGATATGTGGTTCCACCACAGCTACCGCTGCAGCTATGGGTAAGGTGTCTGTACCCGAGATGAGGCGATACGGATATGATGATTCTCTGGCCACAGGCTGCATAGCTGCCGCTGGCACGCTGGGCATACTGATTCCCCCTAGTACAGTATTTATCGTCTACGGTATAATGACCGAGCAGTCGATCGGGAAGCTTTTTATTGCTGGCATCATCCCAGGTTTTATACTGGCAGGGCTGTTCATAACCACCGTCGCATTACTCTGTAGGTTTAACCCCGGCTTAGCACCGCAAGTTGCAGAGCCGGTAGAGAGTAGGCGGAAGTCTGGCGCTTTTACTGGGGTTATTGAAACTTTGGTTCTGTTCACTTTCGTCATTACTGGACTCTTCTTAGGGTGGTTCAGTCCCACACAGGCTGGCGGCGTAGGTGCTGCTGGTGCGCTAGCTATCAGTCTGGCCACCAGACAGTTAACATGGCGCGCTTTTCTGACTGCTGTTGAAGACTCGCTGCGGATAACATGTATGGTATTGGTGATAGTAGCTGGAGCAACTGTCTTCGGACATTTTATGGCAGTGACTAAAATACCCCTCATCATCTCCGAAACAGTGGTGCAGTTGCCCTTACACCCCTTGGCGATAGCCGGAATCATAATGTTTGTCTATCTAATAGGTGGGTGTTTCATGGACGCTTTGGCTCTGGTGATTTTAACGATTCCTGTTTTTTACCCCGTGGTTGTGGCGCTGGGGTTCGACCCTATATGGTTTGGGGTGATGGTAGTACTTGCCACAGGCATGGGTGTGATTACACCGCCAGTCGGGGTCAATGTGTATGTGGTGAAAGGTATTGTACCGGATGTGGCGTTGGAGACCATTTTTAAAGGTGCCTTACCTTTCTTAGTTGCGCTGGTCGCTATGGTGGCTATCTTGATGGTGTTCCCGTCGCTTGCCACTTTTCTGCCCAGTTTGATAGTATACTGAGCAGGCTGTATGATATGGCGCAAGCTGTAGGATTTCGGAGCATTTGTGAGATGTTGGCTGAAAATGCCAGGCTCTATCCTGACGATACTGCTCTGGTTGAGTTGAAACCAAGCAGGGGATTCAGGAAGGAGATTTCTTGGCAAGAGTTTCATCGAAGGTCTAACAAAATAGCTAATACCTTTCTAGAGCGAGGGATCAAAAAGGGCGATAAGGTAGTGCACTGGATGATGAACTCAATTGAGTGGCTGGTGGTCTATTTTGGTATCATCAAGACTGGTGCTTGGGTTGCGCCTCTTAATTTTAGGTTCACCCCTCGCGATTTTAAGTATTGTGTGGGGATTTCCGAGGCAAAAATGGTGGTCATGGGGGAGGAGTTTGTTGACAGGGTGCAGTCAGTGCGTCGGGAGTTAGCTACAGTCCAACATTATATAGTGGCTGGCAAAGATGTTTTGGACATGGATGGTATGGAATCTTTGGAAGAAGTAATAGCGCAGTCATCTGAGGATCCGGTGGATGTTAATTTGAGTAGCGAAGATGAATGCGGGCTCTATTTTACATCTGGAACCACAGGACAGCCCAAACCTATACTTCTGACCCACGGGAATATGGTTTGTGCAGCTCTTACTGAGAGAGCTCATCATTACCAGACACGCGTGGACAATTTTGTTCTTCTCCCACCTCTTTATCACACCGGGGCAAAGATGCACTGGTTGGGTAGTTTGCTGGTGGGGGGTAAAGCAACAATTCTGACAGAGATCAACCCCAGAAATATATTTGAGGCTGTAGATAGAGAAAGAGGAACCATTGTGTGGCTCCTAGTGCCTTGGGTTCACGATATACTGGTGGCACTGGACAGTGGTGAGTTGAAAAAGGAAGAATATGATTTAAGCTGCTGGCGTTTGATGCATATGGGTGCTCAACCGGTGCCACCGAAGCTGGTACAGAGGTGGAAAGAATATTTTCCTCATATGCAGTATGACACCAATTACGGGTTAAGCGAAGCCACTGGTCCGGGTTGTGTTCACTTGGGGATTGAAAATGAAATAAAGGTAGGGGCAATTGGCAAGGCAGGGTACAACTGGGAGGTCAGAATTGTTGATGAGAAAGGACGAGATGTTGCTCTCGGTGAGGTGGGGGAGCTTATAGTCAAGGGTGGTGGTGTGATGAAGGGGTATTATAAAAATCCTGAAAAGACCGCGGAAACTATTAAAAAGGGGTGGCTTTACACAGGTGATCTGGCTCGGTTTGATGATGATGGTTTTATTTATCTTGTTGACAGGAAAAAGGACGTCATTATTACGGGGGGAGAAAATATATATCCCAGTGAGGTAGAGGAAATTATCCATGAACATCCTAAAGTGTATGATGTGGCAGTTGTCGGTGTTCCAGACGAGCGTTTGGGTGAGATAGCGGTGGCTGTGATACAGCCCAAGCCTGGGGACGTGTTGACTGAAGCTGAAGTATTAGAATTTTGCGAACTAAATCTGGCCAGACACCTTCGTCCCAGACGGATTGTTTTTGACAAAGTGCCGAGGAACCCTACAGGGAAAATAGAAAAATTAAAATTAAAAGAGAAATTGTGCAGTGCTATTGCCTGAGGTTGTACGCTGGCAGAATGAGTGGTATATTGACAAAAGCTTAATGGTTTACTATAATATAGCTTTGCCATAGGATATGACATCTAAATCGTACACTTAACTCCCCCACGGTTTACTGCCGATTATTTCTTGATGTGTCTTCTATTCAGGCGTAATAGTCCAATCGTAGTGTCTGATTGAGAGTAAGGGTTTCCAAACTGAAATAAGGAGCACAGTTTTGATAGAGCGAAAATCTTTTGCTAAATTACCCGAAGTTTTACAGATTCCCAACCTGATCAAGGTTCAGTTAGATTCAGTTCGCTGGTTTCAGGAGGAAGGGCTAAGAGAGCTTCTGGAGGAGGTGTCTCCTATCCTGGACTTCACAGGACACAGGTTGGAGTTATATTTCACCGATTACGAGTTCCGTCCTCCTGTACATTCAGTGGATGAGTGCCGTGAGCGTGATATGACGTATGCTGCACCTCTTTATGTCAGGAGCAAGCTTATTGTAAAGGAAACGGGCGAAATTAAGGAGCAAGACATCTTTTTTGGTGATATCCCCCTTATGACGGACAAAGGTACATTTATTATCAGTGGTGCGGAACGTGTGGTTGTTAATCAGCTTGTAAGGTCGCCCGGGATCTATTTCAGTTTGCAAGAGGACCCAGCCACCGGTCGTGAGCTTTGCGTTGCCAAACTGATCCCGGAGCATGGTGCGTGGCTCGAGTTTGAGACTCTAGGCAGAGATGTGATTTATGTGAAGGTGGATGGCAAGCGGAAGATACCAGTAGTGGTGTTACTACGAGCTATTGGCTGTATCGGCGACGGTGAGTTACGGGATATTTTCCACGATGTCGAACTGTTGTCGGGACAAGGTTCGGTACATTCCGGACTGGAAAAGGATTTCGGGATCAAGACCCGGGAAGAAGCGTTGATAGATGTTTACAAGAGATTGCGTCCGGGTGAACCGCCTACTGTTGAGAATGCACAGGCTCTTCTCACCAACTTGTTCTTCAATCCTCGGCGGTACGATCTTGGAAAGGTGGGGCGCTATAAGCTGAATAGCAGGCTGGGACTTAATATTGACGAGAATCAGCGATGTTTAACGAAGGAGGACTTTATCCAGATTGTCCGCCATATTATGAGGATCAACAATGGTCTTGAAGAGCCTGACGATATAGACCACCTTCGCAATCGCCGCGTACGGACAGTTGGTCATCTTATGCAGAACCAGTTTCGTATTGGTTTGTTGCGTTTGGAGAGGACTATTAAGGAGCGTATGAGTATTGTGGGGCCTGAAGCTGCTACTCCAGCCAACCTCATCAATAATCGGCCTATAGTGGCTGCTATGCGAGAGTTTTTTGGCGGCTCGCAGCTATCGCAGTTTATGGATCAGACTAATCCACTGGCTGAGCTGACGCACAAGCGTCGCCTTTCAGCTATGGGACCTGGTGGACTTAGCCGGGAGCGAGCAGGCTTTGACGTAAGGGATGTGCACCATTCTCATTACGGCAAAATCTGTCCGATTGAGACCCCAGAGGGGCCAAATATCGGGCTAATTGGTTCTCTAGCGACCTACGCTTCGGTCAACGAGTATGGGTTTATCCAGACCCCCTATCGCAGGGTACTTCGTGAGGTACCCAACACTTCTGAGAAGTTGATCGGGAGGACTCTGGCTGAGGATGTGGTCACGGATGATGGGAAGCTGGTTGCTTCCAAGGGGGCTTTAGTCACGCGAGAAATTGCTCAGAAGCTTCTAAAGTTATCACCCCGCAAGATACGAGTTATTCCCTTTGTATCTGATGAAATTGTTTACCTGACTGCAGAGGATGAGGAGCGTTATACAATTGCGCAGGCAAATGCCCGGCTTAACGAGAGAAACGAATTCGTTGAAGATAGGATCGGCGTAATGCAGGGTGGAAAATACCTCAAGGAGCCAGCAGAGAAGGTTGATCTGATGGACGTTTCACCAAAACAGGTGTTTAGCGTTACCACATCGCTGATACCGTTCCTCGAGCATGATGATGCTAACCGGGCACTGATGGGGTCGAATATGCAACGCCAGGCAGTCCCTTTGATCCGCCCTGAGGCCCCCATTATTGGAACAGGCATGGAAAAAGAAGTTGCTAAATATAGCGGGCAAGTCGTATTTGCTCGAGAGGCGGGAAAAGTCATATCGGTCAGCGGTGACAGGATAGTGGTTCTAGAAAAAGGTGGTACGACCCGTACATATCCCTTGATCAAATTCGCCCGCACCAACCAAGGTACCTTTATCAATCAAAGGCCTGTTGTTTCCAAGGGTGATGCAGTGGAGAAAGATCAAGTTATAGCTGACAGTTCTGCTACCGATCAGGGTGAGCTTGCACTGGGGCAGAATATAGTTTGTGCTTTTATGAGTTGGCGTGGTTACAATTTCGAGGATGCAGTTATAATAAGTGACAGACTAGTGAAGGACGATAGGTTTACCTCCGTTCATATAGAAAGATATGAGATTGAGGCTCGTGAAACCAAGCTCGGTCCAGAGGAAATTACTAGAGATATTCCTAACGTAGGTGAAGAAAGTTTGCGCGATCTGGACGAGCGCGGCATTATTCGTATCGGTGCCGAAGTGGGACCTGGGTCCATATTAGTAGGTAAAATCACCCCCAAAGGGGAGACGGAGCTTACTCCTGAGGAGAGACTACTGAGGGCCATCTTTGGTGAAAAGGCGCGGGAGGTCAAAGATAATTCCTTGCGGGTGCCGCATGGTGAGTGGGGTAAAGTTATAGACGTTAAGGAGTTTTCCAGAGATAACCACAGTGATTTACCCGCTGGTGTACACAAGCTCGTGCGCGTATGGGTAGCACAGAGGCGGAAGGTTTCGGTTGGTGATAAGATGGCTGGAAGACACGGCAACAAAGGCGTTATTTCCTGTATTGTACCCGAAGAAGATATGCCCTTCTTGCCAGACGGCAGACCAGTAGACATAATCCTTAACCCGATAGGCGTACCGTCTCGCATGAATATCGGACAGATTCTCGAGGCTCATCTGGGTTGGGCGGCTGAGACCCTGGGTTTTAAAGTGCTCAACCCCATTTTTGACGGCGCAAGCGATACAACAATAGAGGATGCTCTGGCAAGGGCTTGGATAGCGCAGCAAGCCGGTGCCATCGAGCGTGCCCGTGCTGACGGGCGTGGGAAGGTTGACCTCGAGAAGATAAGGTCATGGCTTGCAGATAATGGCTATAATCCCGATAGAGTGTTCGATGACCGGTATCCCGGAGAGGCAAGAAATGTTTGTTTACGTCTTTGGTTGGAGAGCTTGGGTGTGGAGGCTTATAAACTGAGCGACCAAGAAGTAGAGGAGATGGCGGAAAAGATCTACATTGAACGCAGATTGTCGCCACCTATATTCGGTAAGATGACCCTTCGTGATGGTATAACCGGAGAACCTTTTGACCAGCCGGTGACCGTGGGCGTTATTTACATGATGAAGCTTATCCATCTTGTGGAGGATAAAGTGCATGCCCGCTCGACAGGTCCGTACTCGCTGATTACCCAGCAACCGCTCGGCGGGAAAGCACAGTTTGGTGGGCAGCGTTTTGGAGAAATGGAAGTGTGGGCTCTGGAAGCTTACGGGGCTGCTTACACACTCCAGGAGATGCTCACCATTAAGTCCGACGATGTCACTGGCAGGGCTAAGGCTTATGAGGCTCTGGTCAAAGGTGAGGATGTGTTCCAGCCCGGAGTTCCGGAATCGTTCAAGGTTTTGTTTATGGAGTTACGCAGTCTGGGTTTGGCGGTGGAGTTACTCAATGAGGAGGAGGAAGTGGGCTTTCTTGAGGGAAGGCGGCGAGTAGCAGGAAGTAAATCCAAGACTGCAGGTTAAAGGAGAAACGGGATGATAGAAGTCAACGATTTCAACGCAGTAAGGATTTCTCTAGCTTCTCCCGAGCAGATCAGAAGCTGGTCGTACGGTGAGGTAACGGAGCCAGAAACGATAAACTATCGCACCTTAAAACCGGAGAAGGACGGACTTTTCTGCGAAAGGATCTTTGGCCCCACAAAAAACTATGAGTGTTATTGTGGTAAGTATAAAAAGATCCGGTATCGCGGTGTGACCTGTGACAGGTGTAATGTCACGGTAGAGCACTCTAGGGTACGCAGGATACGCATGGGCCACATTGAACTGGCTGCACCTGTAGCTCATGTTTGGTTTGCCAAGGGAATACCGAGCAGATTGGCGCTGCTCTTGGACATTTCTCCTCGTAATCTTGAGCGGGTCTTATATTTTGCGCAATACATTGTCACTTCGGTTGATGAGAAAGCACGGGAAGAAATAGTTAGAAGGTTTAAGGAAGGGCTGACCCAGCGGGTTTCAAAAAAAGAGGCGGCACTGGAAAAGTATATTTCAGAGGAGGGGTCTAAAGGGGAACAAGGATCGGATGACGGGATGATTGCGAGGATAAATGAGCTGCGCCGTGAGTTTGCAGAAGAAAAAGCTGAGCTTCAAGATGTGCTGCAGGAGAAGGTATCGATCATTGAAGGCCTGCGGCCGTCGATGTTGCTCACCGAAAGTCAGTATCAAGAACTGAAAGCAGAGTTTGGCGACTTTTTTAAAGCTTCGATGGGGGCAGAGGCGATCCTTGATATCCTCAGGGGTCTTGATCTGGGCAAGTTGCGCCAAGAGCTTTGGGAGGAGGTACGCTCTAGTTCAGGGCAGCGCCGTAAGAAGGCGATAAAGCGATTGCGGGTTGTGGAGGCATTCTGGCGCAGTGGCAATAAGCCGGAATGGATGATATTGACCGTTCTTCCTGTTTTACCACCGGATCTCCGCCCAATAGTGCAGCTTGACGGTGGACGGTTTGCCACGAGCGACCTTAATGACCTTTATCGCCGTGTGATCAACCGCAATAACCGACTTAAACGTTTGATCGACCTGGGCGCTCCGGAGATTATAATCCGTAATGAAAAAAGGATGCTTCAAGAATCGGTTGACGCGCTTATCGATAGTGGACGGAGGGGGCGAGCGGCTGCGGTAAGCGGGACCCACAGGTTAAAATCGCTGTCGGACATGCTTCGCGGTAAGCAAGGACGCTTCCGACAAAACCTCTTGGGCAAGCGTGTGGACTATAGTGGTCGTTCGGTCATTGTCGTTGGTCCCGAGTTAAAGTTGTATCAGTGTGGTTTACCTAAACATATGGCACTAGAGTTGTTCAAGCCTTTTGTAATGCGGCGCTTAATTGATCAGGGTTATGCTCATAACATTAAAAGTGCTCGAAGGCAAGTTGAGAGAGCGAGGCCGGAGGTGTGGGATATTCTGGCTGAGGTGGTTAAAGAGCGGCCGGTTTTACTTAACAGGGCTCCAACCTTGCATCGCCTGAGCATCCAGGCTTTTGAGCCGGTTCTCATTGAGGGTAGCGCTATTCAGATCCACCCGCTGGTGTGTGCAGCGTTCAACGCTGACTTCGATGGCGACCAGATGGCAGTTCACTTACCTCTTTCTAGGGCGGCAGTCAGGGAAGCCAAGGAACAGATGCTCAGTATTCACAATATGCTGTTGCCAAGCTGCGGTGAACCTGTAATGACACCTACACTGGATATGGTTCTGGGCTGTTACTATCTCACTATAATTCGTCCGGGATGTCGCGGTGAGGGGATGATCTTCAGCAGTTTCGACGAGGCTAAGCTGGCTTATGAAGTAGGTGTTGTGGAACTCCATGCTGAGATAGAGGTAAGACTTGAGCCGGGTGGGACAAGGCTCAAGACTAGCGTGGGACGAATCCTGTTTAATGAGGTCATACCCCCTGAGTTTCGTTTTTGCAATCAGGTGATGGACAAAGCCTCTTTGAAGCGTCTGGTACTTGATTGTTACCGTGTATTGGGGAGCGCCCCCACTGTAACTGTGCTCGACAATCTCAAGCGATTAGGTTTTGAATTTGCCACGAAATCAGGGGTCACTATCGCTGCGAAAGATATTGAGGTTCCGAAAACCAAGGGAAAGATCTTAGAAGAGGGTGAGGAGAAAATAGCTGTCATCGAAAGTCAGTATGAACGCGGGTTAATCACAGAGGACGAGAGATACAGCAGTGCTATTCAGGTGTGGTCTGAGACTACAGACAAGATTACGGAAACAGTGGCACAATCGCTCGATCGTTATGGTGGACTTTATATGATGGCAACGTCCGGCGCTAAAGGTAACATCTCACAGATCAGGCAAATGGCTGGTATGCGGGGGCTCATGACAGACCCTTCCGGCAGGATTATTGATTTTCCCATTAAATCTAGCTTTCGCGAGGGACTTGACGTAATAGAATACTTCATTTCGACTCACGGTGCGCGCAAAGGTCTGGCTGACACTGCTCTAAGGACGTCCGATGCCGGTTATCTGACACGTCGACTCATAGATGTTGCACAGGATTTGATTGTTCTGGAAGAAGATTGTGGGACCGAGGAGGGGATCTGGCTTTTCGAAAGACCTGACAGAGAACTGTTACCCTCTTTGCCCGAGCGGATACTGGGTCGTCTGGCGGCTGCTGATGTTATTAACCCTGCGACCAAGCGGATCATTGTTCGCAGGAACGAAGAGATTGACGAAGACAAGGCGCAACAAATTATGGACGCGGGCATTACTCAAGTTTACGTGAGGTCACCACTGAATTGCCGGTCACGGCGGGGTATCTGTCAACGTTGCTACGGACGCGACTTGGCTAGACGCGGGTTGGTGGCGATCGGTACGGCAGTTGGCATAATTGCCGCTCAAAGTATCGGTGAGCCAGGGACACAGCTTACCCTGCGCACATTTCATACAGGGGGCGTTGTCGGCGCTGACATCACCACCGGTCTGCCTAGGGTTGAGGAACTCTTTGAAGCTAGGGTGCCGAAGGGCGTGGCAATCGTCTCCGAGATCGATGGTGTTGTAGAGGTGGTTGAGACGCAGGATACCCGCAAGGTCAGAGTGGTGAGCACCGAATATTATCAGGATGAGTATCCTATACCCCCTGGGGCTACCTTATTGGTAAGCGATGGACAATGGGTTGAGGTCGGAGCTAGACTGATTTCTTTGGCTCCTCGACCCACTGAAGGGGTGACCAGTCAGCATCCTGCGGTCTTAGATGACTCTTCTCTTGTGGCTAGAGTATCTGGGACCGTTGCCGTCCAAGACAGACAGATTGTTATTAAGTATGAGGAAATTGAAGAGCGCGAGTATGTAATTCCATCCGGGAGTCATATCCGGGTCAGGACTGGGGACAGGGTGAAGGCTGGAGAGCAGCTCACAGATGGCGTGGTTGACCCACAAGACATCCTGCGTATCATGGGCAGGGAGGCAGTGCAGCAATATTTAGTTGAAGAGGTGCAAAAAGTCTATCGTTCTCAGGGTGTCAACATTAACGACAAGCACATAGAGGTCATTATCAGACAGATGCTAAGACGGGTGCGGATCGAATCTCCCGGTGATACCGACCTGTTGCCCGGTGACTTGGTTGACCGTTTTGAGTACGAGAGCATCAACGCTAAAGTGCTGGCGGAGGGCGGTGAGCCAGCCACGGCTCAGACGGTTCTCCTGGGTATCACACGAGCTTCACTCAATACAGATAGCTGGCTGGCAGCTGCCTCATTTCAAGAGACGACCAGGGTTTTAACCGAAGCAGCGATCTGGGGCAAGACAGACCGTTTGTTGGGGCTTAAAGAAAACGTTATCATAGGTAAACTTATCCCGGCTAGAGCTTTATCCTTCATCGAAGAACCCCCTTTGCAAGAGCGAGAGTCCTTACCCGCGTTATAAGCACGGTCTTCTTGGAGGCTTCTAGACGAACATATCACAGACGCTGACAGTAGCGTTCTAGGCGGATATTCGTCTTCTCTTGCAGGCGAGTTCTGTATGTCTTTGTTGTGGTGCTGGCATCTTGGTTCCGGTGAAGGCAGCAGCGGGTCGATATTCTAGGTTCCGATGTCGGTAAAATAGCTTCAGGGGCGAGAAGAATGTAGTGTATAATGGTAGTGTAGCACTGGCTTATGCACTGAGTGAGAGGGGAATGAAAGAGAACGAGGCAAAAACGCGAATAATTTCAGCCAGACAAAGTGCGGACGATGTCTCTTTAGACGCGAATCTGCGCCCTCGGCGCTTAAGTGAGTTTGTGGGGCAGGACAAAGTAAAGGAAAATTTAGCAATAGCGATTGCTGCAGCTAAGAAAAGAGGCGAGCCCTTGGATCACATCCTACTCTACGGTCCTCCTGGTCTGGGGAAGACTACGCTGGCTTATATTATTGCTGCGGAAATGGGGGTAAACATCAGGGTCACTTCAGGCCCGGCGATAGAGCGCCCTGGTGACCTTGCGGCTATCCTGACTAATTTGCAGAAAAATGACAGCTTCTTTATAGACGAGATTCACCGGCTCAGTCGTCCGGTGGAAGAAGTCCTTTATTCTGCGATGGAGGAGTTCGCAATAGATATCGTAATTGGCAAGGGGCCAGGAGCACGGAGCTTGCGTCTAAAACTACCTCCTTTTACTCTGGTTGGGGCCACCACCCGTTATGCTTTAATGAGTCCGCCTTTAAGGGACAGGTTTGGTGCTGTGTATCGGCTCGATTTTTATGATGAAGACTCAATAGGACTGATCCTAAGACGGTCAGCGAAGCTTCTAAACGTGGAAATAGATGATGGTGCTCTGATTCAGATTGCTCGTCGAGCCCGTGGGACGCCACGAGTAGCCAATCGTCTTCTTAAGAGAGTACGAGACTATGCTCAGGTGGTGGCTGACGGGGTGATTACAGAGTCAGTAGCAATGGAAGCTCTTTCAAAGTTGGAGGTGGATTCTCTGGGGTTGGACGAGGTCGACCACAAAATATTGCGGGCCATTATTGAGAAATTTTATGGTGGGCCTGTTGGACTGGAAACTATAGCTGCTTCCATAAGTGAGGAAGCAGACACGATAATGGACGTGTATGAGCCGTATCTACTTCAGTTGGGGTTCATAGAACGTACCCCGCGAGGGAGGTCGGCTACAAAGCTTGCGTATGAACACCTCGGGATGGTATACAAAAGGGATCGTGCCAATCAGCCGGGACTGTGGTAGAACGGTCGCAGCTCCAAACTCCTTGTTAGTAGCTGATAGTTTTTCCTCCATTTTTCTGCTTTCCACCTTGAACAGAAGCCTTGTTATTTTGTCTATCTTAATCGGACTTTTGTGGGCCAGTGGGTGTGCTACAGGCGCAGAGATAGCCAAAGTAGAGTGGATTATCGATGGGGACACTGTTGTGATCACGGGTGGTGAGCGTGTGCGGTATATTGGTATCGATGCCCCAGAGGTGGGCGAGCCGTTCTATTATGAGGCGAAACGGTTCAACGAGCAATTGGTTGGTGGGAAGCGCGTTAAATTGGAAAGAGATGTCTCTGATAGGGACGATTATGGAAGATTGCTGCGCTATGTATATGTCGACGGTGTCTTTGTCAATGGGGAGATGGTGAGGAGTGGCTATGCTTTAGCCAGGAAATATCCTCCTGACACCAAGTATCAGGCATACTTGGAGAAGCTGGAGAGCGAAGCAAAACGATTGCGCAAAGGATTATGGCGGTGATTTTGTGACTTCCACCAGCCATCCAGTTTCTTATTTCTAAGTTCCAGTGTGAGTGGATTTGGAATATCCGAAAGGCCGCTAAGCAAGCTTCGAGCGGTTCCCGGTAAAACCTTGCTCCAGCAAGGCTGGACCGAAGAGTAGAGAAACTCCCAGCAGGGCAAGGAGTAGCCAAGCCACCGGACCTACGAGGTCTTTACCAACAAGGACAATAATTGCCAGCACCGCCACTTCCAGTAGCGCTAGGACGCCAAGTTTTGCCCAGCGTTGCCGCATGCGGATGAAGGCTATTGCGGCTATTGCCAGTATAGAAAAGCTCAGTGCAATAAGGGGCGCGTATTTCTGAAGCTGTCCTTGCCATGATAATAACACAGCACCTTTCGCTATTGTCACGATCCAGCCTATCGTTATAGGCAAGGGTAACAGCATGAGAGAGGCAAAAATCCAGTCGCGTTTCAGCGCTGCTTTGGTCACAGAAATTATAACAAGGAGTACTAGTGGTGCGTAAGCTATAAGTGCAAACCACGACCAAGCCCCTGGCAGGTACACAAGAAGGGCTCCAGTAGCTATAACAGGTGCCAGAGAGTAGCCCAGCCACGGGAATAGCCAGTCTGGACGACCGTTGTACCAGCCGTAGATGGTGACGCTGGCTACTAAGACAATGACTGCTGCTAACCAAAAGATATCTTTCCAGAAATGCAAAGCGAATAACAGGGCTACCAGCAAATGCGGTAGTGCCGCGCACAACGACTGGCGCCAGGTACCCTGGCTGTAAACTTCGTATATTTGCCGGGCAATCAACTGTGGCGGGCCGACGATCTTGATGGCGGTGGTTGTTGCTTCTTCTTCAGGCAGTCCTGATTGTCTTAATTCTCGGCTTTTGTCCTCCAGATGGGCTTGGATTTCCTTTATAATGGTGCTTTCAAGCAAGGGATCGAGCCTCAGATGCTTTTTTAAGCTTTCGAGATATTTCGATTCCAGTGGTGCCACGTTATTAACCCATCTAATTAATTGTCGGTTGCATAATCAGGGATACCGCCGTGGAAAAATTTTGCCATACTGCCAGTCTTTCTGCTAACACCTTTTGCCCTTTTGCTGTTATGAAGTAGTAGCGTCTCTCTTGGCCACCGGGTATTTTTTGCCATTTGCCAGAGATCAATCCCGCTTTCTCTAAACGGTGTAAAGCTGGATAAAGTGTACCTTCCTTAAACTGGAAATAGCCGTTACTCCTCTTTTCTAATTCCTTAATGATTTGGTAGCCATACATGGGCTGGTTACTAATGAGTGACAGCAGCAAGGTGTCGGTGCTGCCTTTCAGCAATTCACGTTCGTAACTCATTGTTTTCCTCGCTTTGAGATTCGCTGGAAGCAGTTTGCTATTTAGCTTAAGGATAGCACCGCAAAGCCGAAGCCGTCAAGGGATATATTCAATATCGTTGGACTTCGATGGCGTCAGCCTCTTAGCGGTACTAAAAGTACAGGTTTGGTACTTTGGTAGATGATTTTATACGTTACCGAGCCGTAGGTCCAGCGTTCAACGCCGGAGTGCCCGTGGCTTGACATCGCAATTAGGTCGCAATCATGTTTCTCAGCATACTTCATTATTTCAGAGTGCGGCTCTCCCACCTTCACTTCAGGGCTTACTATCCGGACTTTCTGTCTGAGCCTAACACTCAGTTTGTTGAGGTATTCTTGTGCATCTGCTTTCATGTCCTTTATGTCCCTGTCCTTGAAGTATACGAAGTCCAAACCGCCTAAAGTGTGAACGTGTGTACCAGGGGCAACTACGCGGAGAAGAACGATTTCTAAGGAAAGCTTCTCACTCAGCTCTGTTGCATAAGGCAAAACTGCTTCACCCCTTTCAGAACCATCTAAAGGGACTAATAGCCGCTTCAGTTTGACCGTAACCGAAGGTGACCCAGGGGCTTTAATCACAAGAAGCGGTATTTTGACAGAGTGGATTAGCTCGTTAGCCGTGCTACCTAGCAACCAAGATGCTGTGCCTGATCGCCCTCGGGACGTCATGATAATCAGATCGACACTATTCTTCAGAGCGTACGCCGCAATTTCCTGTGCCGGCCTGCCTACCAGCACTACCTTTTTAATTCCGGCTCCTCCGGTCAATTTACCCTCCAGTCGTTCCGCCCGCCTGTCAAGATAAGCTTTATAGGTGGGGGTAAAGTCTATTTCCTTGCTTTGGCATACCGTAACTAGAAGGATTTCGGAAGCAAAACCATTAGCTATCTCTACGGCATAAGGCAGGGACTGTTCAGCCAGTTGTGAGCCGTCCAGAGCGACCAGAAGTCTCTCAAACATTTCCTTAAGTATACCTCAAAACGAGCAGCAGGTGGCATAAGGCTATTACTAGGATTGTTGCCGGGAGGGCATACTTCAGATATCTCCCCCATCTGATTGGATAGCCTTCTCTTTCAGCGATAGCAGTGCCCACTACGTTTGCTGATGCTCCAATGGGTGTGGCATTACCGCCGATGTCTGCACCCAGGGCTAAGCTCCAGCTCAATGTAGGCAGACTGAGCCCGGCGGTGTTTGACAGGTGGCTTATTACCGGTACCATGGTGGCGGCGAATGGGATGTTGTCCACGATAGCCGAAGTAGAAGCGGACACCCAAAGAATTATAGGTATTACCAGAAGAAGATTTCCCCCGGATATTTGACCAATGTAGTTAGCCAGGGCATTAAGGACACCGGTTTCCTCGAGTCCGCCCACACAGACGAATAAACCAATGAAGAAAAGAAGGGTACGCCAGTCCAGCCTTTTAAGGATAGAAGCGGACTCTTTCCAGCTGACCAGAAGTGTAAGAACGGTGGCGATGACGCCAATGGCAGCTACGGAGAGGCCGGTCTCAGCGTGCGTTATCAGGAGAAGTGCCACAAAGACAAATATTACTGTAAGCAGCCAGAACAGTCTTGGGTTCGTCACTGCTTCACTGGGCTTGAGGTACTGGTTTTGCGGGGGAGGGGTTGTAGGCTGGCTAGTAAGGGTGCGATGTGCGCAGATATAAAAATAGCCGATGCTCGCAGCCATTCCTGCCCAAGCAATGGGACCGGTGTTAATGGCAAAATCTATAAAGGTATAGCCGAAGGCGGTGCCGATGATTATATTCGGCGGGTCACCGCACATGGTGGCACTGCCCCCTGTATTTGCAGCGAATATCTCGGCAATTATCACTGGTACCGGGTCAAACTTCAGCAAGCGTGCTAGCTCTATGGTCACCGAAGCGAGGAACAAAAGCACTGTGATGCTATCGATGAACATCGCCAAAAAACCAGAAAGGATCATGAAAGCAACAAGGATGGGCAGGACTCGGTAGTTGGCTATTCTTGCCACGTGAAAACATATCCAGCGGAAAAACCCGACTTTGCTTAACCCCTCCACCAAGACCATCATACCGGCGATGAAAATGATGGTTTGCCAGTTAACGCCGTGGGATTCTACTTTTTCTTCGCCTGGTAACCAGAATTTAAGTTGGCCTAGTTGGTTTACGTTGAGCACGTTGAGTACTGAAGCGGGGCTTTGCATGATCAGGAGGAAGACAACGGCAATTGTTAGCGCTGCGCCGATAAGTGCTGGTATGTAGCGGTGTGTTTTGCCACTAATAATGGCTGCGAACATCGCCAGGAAAATGGCGGTAGCAGTTATCTGACCGACTCCTGTCATTACCGACTCCTGTCATTTATGAAAGCAAAAGCAGCTCAGTTTATTCGGGTTATTTTAGCATTCAGCTATTACCCGGGCAATATAAATCGCCGCCAAATCTGGCAAAGCCAGATGCCGGGACAGTACTGGCTAAAGATGAATGGAAAGTTTACGCACATATGCAACGGTAGTTTCAGATGTGATTTTTACTGTGCTAGCGGTTATTAGTATTTTCTAGACTTAGCGGGATCGTCTCCTATGGTTTCCCACCAGCATAATGGCAATATTATTTATCACTGCTTCACGAAGGAGGCGCTATCAAGTAACTGAAAGGTATGAAAATCTGAAACTAAATAACGGAAATTTCGACGAGAAGCGTCTGCTATGCGATGTTATCTTCAAGCATCTGAAGATAAAAGAGGGTAAAATCGTGGGGTGGACTACAACTCGCCCTTCGGGTTTATCGCCGCTCAAGCCAAGGGTTCCGGAACTGTCGCCTGTGGTGGAGATAGGGGGATTCGAACCCCCGACCCCTGCGATGCGAACGCAGTGCTCTCCCAGTTGAGCTATATCCCCAGTAAAGAATCATAGTAGCAGACGTTTCAAATATCTGTCAAGCTAAAATGCCGGGTCATTTCATATCATATAGTGAATGCTTTTTCTTGACACTTTCGACGTAGTGCTGGTAGACTTACTCATAGTTTGACAGGGAGAAGCCCTGTGTTTGCGTATGGCCCCGTAGTGTAGCGGACTAACATGCCACCCTGTCACGGTGGAGATCGTGGGTTCGAATCCCATCGGGGTCGCCAGCGATATCCCTATCGTGGCACTCAAAGTTCAGCTTGAAGAAAGGCTCAAGCTCTGTTCGGGGTTTATAGTCACGACTTTATTATTCTCTGTCCATACTTGCTCAAATAAGGCTTTGGCAAGCTTGTTGCGTTGCTCTTGGCTTGCTTCCTTCCAGGCATCGGCTGCATGAACTTGGGGTTCGTTTGGCTTGACTCTTCCTTTGATATATCACCCCATTCGTAGAGTTCTTTCGATCGAGCCGATTGCTTTTCAATCGCAAGTTTATCCCTTTCTGTGTAATCATAGGCCTCTTGTAACTGGTATGGCCTAGGAAGGTTCCAGGATTACCCGAGCGTCTACCGCTACAGCGCCATTTTTGTAGGCAAAGATCGGGTTGAGATCGAGCTCTTTTATCTGGGGCGTTTGCTCAACAAAGTTGGACACTTTGAGTAACAGCTCTTCGAGGACAGCTATATCTGCTGGCTCCTGTCCTCTGTAGCCCTGAAGGAGGGGATAACCTTTTATCTCTCTGATCATTTCTCTGGCATCCCTTTTTGTGAGCGGCACTATCCTAAAGGACACATCTTTGAGTACCTCGACCAGAATTCCACCGAGCCCAAACATTAGCACAGGACCGAACTGTGCGTCTTTTGTCATGCCTATTATCACCTCTATCCCGGGGCGGACCATTTTCTGAACTGAAACGCCAGAGATCCGGGCATTGGGGTAGTGCTGTTTCACCGAAGAAAGTATCTCGCTATAGGCTTTGCCAACCTGTGTGGCGTTGCTAAGTCCTAGTTTAACACCACCGGAATCGCTTTTGTGGATGACATCGGGCGAGACTATCTTCAGTACCACAGGGAACCCAATTTGCTTGCTAAGGGAAATAGCTTGTGCTTTTGTGCGCGCCAGCTTAGCCTCTACAACTGGTATTCCAGCTTCTTTGAGGAGGTCTTTGGACTCTATCTCGGTTAGTTGTGTCCTTTTCTCCTGTTTAGCTTGCTGCAGTATTTTGTTTTTTGTCATTTTTCCTCTCCCGTTCATTAGGGTATCGTTCAGATTTAAAACGTCTTTAATTTTATCTCATTAGTGTTGCTTTCTGCAAAGGCGGGTTTAAGAGAGATATTGCTGCAGCTTTGGCATGATGTTCCTGAGAGGTTTATAATCAACCCCGGCTGAAGTATACTAAAGGGCATGCCATACCAGTGTGCTGGACGGTATGTCTAAGCTGGTAGCGGGATATCAGGGCTTTGTACAGATTGTGGGGCTGCTCTTTGTGAATAGGATGGCGTTGAAAAATAAATCAGGTCAGGGAACTAATTGTAAAGATGAAAGTTCTTGGTATAGCTGGAAGTCCTCGGCGTAATGGCAATACTGACATTTTGCTTCAACAGGTTATGCTTGGAGCTGCTGGGGATGGTGCCGAAACAAAGGTAGTGGTACTCAGCACACTGAATATAAGTCCCTGTCGCCATTGCGATGGCTGTTTGAAAACGGGTAGGTGTGTTGTTGAAGATGATATGCAATGGCTCCATGTTGATTTGAGAGAAGCTGATGGGATTGTCCTAGCTTCGCCCATTTTTTTTATGAGTGTAACGGCTCAAGCCAAAGCCATGATCGACCGCTGTCAGGCAATATGGGTCATAAAGCATGTACTTAAGATGCCTGTTGCCATACCACCAGGTAGAAAGCGCAAGGGGCTGTTTGTATCAGTTGGCGGGACGAAGCTGTCTAATCTGTTTCAGCCGGCGCTGGCTACAATAAAGAGCTGGTTCGTGACTCTGGATGTAGGCTATCTTGGCGAGGTAGTCTTTTCCGGGATAGATGAGGCGGGGGCTATATTGCGATATCCGGCTGCGCTAGATGAGGCGTTTGCTGCCGGTCAGAGACTTGCTTCGGTCCTTAAAGACAGTAGGTAATTATCTGGTAGCTGCTGCAAAGCACTGAGCTGGAGTCATTCTTAAACAAGCCACAGGGGAAGCACCCGCCCCAAGAGTAATGTGTGAAGTAGCTTGACTCCAGGACTGTCCTTTTTTATACTAAAAGCCTGTAATTGGTCGGGGTTCAGGGTGAGGCTGAACCTTGACTGATAGCAGATTGCCCGAGTGGCGCAATGGTAGCGCAACCGACTTGTAA